>Ga0075114_10000427_pt1 | contig 26079 bp, 17 predicted proteins | sample AntAceMetag02UKM_FD_69784 | JGI IMG/M metagenome (GOLD analysis project Ga0075114, IMG submission 69784) | Saline lake microbial communities from Ace Lake, Antarctica - Antarctic Ace Lake Metagenome 02UKM | ecosystem: Environmental > Aquatic > Non-marine Saline and Alkaline > Saline | place... | reverse complement strand
GCCTTCTGATATGTCCACACCAAAAAAATTTGATGCAAACATTGTTATAATAATTAATAAAAACAAAAGAAAAATATCTTTGTATGTTTTAATTAAATCTTTTATTATACTCAAATCCTGTTTTTTAATTATTGCAAACATTAAAATAGCCACGATAAGTAACTCAGTATAACTGTTATAATGCGGGCTCATAAAAGGTATGGATATAACCCATAAAAAAAGTATGGTATTAAAAAAATATTTCAACGAGAGCCTCATTTGAATTATTACAGTCCTTTTTTATTGCCCTTGAAGCACGCCCCTACGAGGCATGTTCAAGCCACCCGCTATGCGGGTGATAGTTGACTTAAAAACTTTATCATTTTATGAAGTCACAACACAAGCTTTTCTCCCTTAATACAGGTGCTTATAGCAAAACACAAAGTGAATAATTCAATATGAAAAAAACTAATATCTTAATTCCAATCTTTATTGTATTAACAGTCTGCATAATCATAATAGCAAACTTATATACTTTTACTAAAAGTAAAAAGTTTAAAATCAATTCATGTTCTTTTAAAAACAATCAAATAACGCTAATTAAGCACCCACTTACTGAGTTCGCAGGCGATAATTTATCGATAGAGTTTGAATTGGAAAATGTTCCTAAAAAAACTAAAAGTTTTGCTTTAATCGGCATGGTTCAATACCAAGGTTTCTTTTATTGGATTACACATAGTATCCCATTTTCTAAAACATATTTAAATAAAGGCATCGCAAAAGATAAACAATTTAAAAACGGAATCACTCAAGAAAACAATAATCTGCTTTTTTTGAAAACAAACGTTGCAGTTAGTATGAGTTATCTTGGTTATTACCCACAAAGTGCTAAAAAAAAATATTCTTTTAAATTATATGCATTAAAGAAAAATTTAAAATTTGGGAAAGGGCGTTCGACACCAGAAATGAAACAAACAAAAAAATATATTATTGGAAAAGATGTCATAAGAGGTCGATATTAAATCTCAACAAAAATAATTACTTTTAAAGTTGCAATTAACTTTTTTTCTTTGTTTTTTCTTTGGTTATACTCTTTTATATTTTACAGCTGTCTACAAACGGGACAAAAATCATTAACAAATGTGTTTTTAAAATGACCAGGCTTTTAAAATGATCCAGAAAAACAAAATACTTTACCCTGTGAAATGATCGAAGATCAATCCGCTTTTGCGGATTATCTCATAAGGTGAACCGCCCGCTGCGCTGGATACGCTGAGTCCGTAGACAAATGATAGTTTAAAAACCAAAAATAGTTCTTCGCGCCCTCTGCAACTTTGCGGTGAATATAAATCATTCGTAGATTAAACTTTATAATAACATTCATGACTTCTCTATGAAAATTTGGAATACAATTAAATATCTACTCAACCACGTTCCAGGTTCAACAACGCTATACCGCTTTACACTGAGAATCTTTTCTCCGGATAAAGTACTGGGCCGCCCGTTAAACCGGGGGACAGCCCCCCAATGTGATTTTAAAACTTTAAAAACAAGATACTATAAATCAAAAGTATCTGCTGAACAGGATACTTTTGTCCTGTATCGTATCTTTGGTAATGACCTGCCTCCCCGTCATCGCAGCGGTCAAACCCTGCAAAATATACAGTTCATCCTTGAGCATGAAATAGAATTTAAAAATTGCGAAAAACGGTTTATTGTCAACCGGATTGTTAACCCTGCTGAAGAAAAAGAAATAATTGATCTTATTGATAAAGCCGGTTATTCTTTTCTGCATATCCCCTTTGACACGAAAGAATACTTAAAACGGGGTCTGGACACTCAAGGTATCCCTGATAAATTCAAGCCCGGCAGTCCCCGATTTAAAAAACTGCGCCCGGAGGAACAGGGGCGGATCTTAATGCGTCTTTACATACATAAGAACAATTATATTATTAACAACAATGGAGCCCGCAATGCAGCATTAACTCAGGGCAGACAACTTGCAAAATGGGTGCTGCCCTGGGACGGAAATTGTTTTATTACCCAAAACGGTTGGAATGAGATTTCCTCATCCGTACACACATCCCAGGAACTACCTTATTTTATAGTACCCATGTCTAGAATTACCGAAAATCAGTCCCTATTAAACCCTGATTTCAAAACCGAAGCTTTAGAAGAGCCTCAGATCATATTCAGAAAAGACAGCAGACTTTCTTTTAACAAAACCTATTTTTATGGACGGCGACCCAAAGTTGAATTATTATGGAGACTGGGCGTACCCGGTCAGTGGGATATATGGGAACAGGAACCCTGGGATCTTCCAATACCTGCTTATGCAGCCGAAGCCGGGGCTTTTAATTTTGCCGGATGGGTGGCAAGATTAAACTCAGGAAAAGACAATCTTGAAAAAGACCCGGTAGAGAGAGCAGCATCAAGAGTCGAGGCAATAAAAGCCCTAATTGATGATTTAGATAGTAAAATTGAACAAAATATTTAGTGAGTACTTCATAAACAATGGATAAAGAATGAAAAGACTTGTCAAGGATCTGTTAGAAAACCGCCATGCCCTGCAAATCCAGTTTAAGGTTAATGCAAAAACTACCGTTGCAACCACAAAACTGGGAACACTCTGGTGGATCCTGGATCCTTTATTTCTGATGGTAATCTATTATTTTGTGTTTAAGGTTATTTTTAATAGAGGCGGCCCAAATTATCATCTGTCTATTCTCTGCGGCCTGGTAACCTACCAGTTCTTTACCCGTACGGTTTCTGCCTGTACCAGAGCCCTGGTCACGAATGAAAGTCTTATTAAGCAGGCATCTCTTCCAATGATCCTCTACCTGGTGATCTCACCCTTGGTGCAGGCCTTATTCTGCATGATCGGGTATGTGATTATCATGATCTGGAACTATCCTGCCCTGGGTCTCCATACTTTAGCCATCATCTTTCCTGTTGTGTTAGCTGGATTGTTAACCTTTACCCTGGGACTTTATCTGTCCATTTTTGAGGTCTATGTCAAGGATACAGGTAAGCTGATCGGATATATCCTGCGTTTTGGTCTCTGGCTGTGCCCGATCTTATACTCTGCTGACATGATTTATGATAATCCCAACATTCCTCAGTACGTAAAAGTACTATACTCTTTGAACCCCATGGTGCATGTAATTACAGCGGTTAAAGACATTTTGTTTTTTGGAAAGATGTTTGATCCAATTCCTCTTTTGTGGGTCTTCTTTGGGATTCTTCTGTTCATGCAGCTGGGCTTGCTCTTTTTTCGCAAAGCATCACCATATATACCAAAATTACTTTAAGCCTGGTGTCAGAGAGCAATAACATAATGCTAAGTTCAGAGTTCAGAGTGCATAGTATATAAAAAATGATTGAATTTACATAGATTATTACCCATGAGCGAATTATTCAATAATAATGCGGCATCAACAATGGCTGAACAGAACCAGATATCAAAAGAACTGCCCTTGGTATCTTTTGAAAAAGTAAGCCTGCGTTATAGAAAGCATGCCAGCCTTTTTGAGCTGTTCTTTAATAAGGACCAGGACCAGGATTTCTGGGCCTTAAAAGAAATCTCTTTCTCTATCAATGAAGGTGAAACCCTGGGCATCATCGGTAGAAACGGGTCCGGAAAAAGCACCCTCTCCCGAGTCTGCACTAAGGTGTACCTGCCGGATAGGGGAAAAGTTGATATTAAAGGCAAAGTACAACTTTTGGCTTTGGGTGTGGGCTTCAAAAAAGAGCTGACCGGACGGGAAAACGTTTATATCAGCGGCAGTCTTCTGGGGCTTAAAACTTCTGAAATCAGAGAGCGCATAACTGAGATTGAAGAATTTGCGGATATTGATAATTTTTTTGATGAAGAAGTACGCACCTATTCCAGCGGCATGCGCAGCCGCCTGGCCTTTGCTATTGCTACTGCCATTCATCCGGACATATTGATACTGGACGAGGTCCTGACCACTGGAGACTCTTATTTTAAAATAAAGGCCATGGAACGCATGAAAAACCTTCATTCCATGGCAAAGTGCGCAATTATTGTTTCCCACAGCCCTGCCCAGCTGAAAGAACTTTGTCATCGGGTCTTATGGCTGGAAAAAGGAAGAATCATCATGCAGGGTGGTGCTGAGAAAGTCCTGAATGCCTATCAAAAATTCTGTAAAAATCCCGTGCAGTGGATGGAACAGCATCCAGAGTTCTCCTTTAATCTGGATCTTGACGACCTTAAGCAGAGCGGCTATTTCCTTTATCATGCTCCAAGATACAAATCATTGATGAAAAAAATACTTGGATATCATACCGAAAATTCAAAAATTCTGGAAATAGGCCGCTCCCGGTTTTCCAAAATGGCATACAATTTTTTTGGTGTAGATATAGACGATATGGGACCTGGGAAAGACAGAAAAGCTTTAACCGGACACCACTATCAGTTTGACCTGAATCATACTCAGGATCCTGTGAAATGGCGAAAGGATCTTCCTAAGTATGATATTATACTATTTGCCGAAGTGATCGAACATTTAAATACTAATCCTTTACTGATAATGCAATTTTTAAAAACCCTTTTAACAAAAGAGGGTGTGATTATTCTCCAGATGCCGAACGCCGGGGCATTTCATAAGAAGATACAACGACTGACCCACATTAACCTCTTCAGCTTAAATTCAGGGAACAAATCCGATCCTATACATTTTAAAGAATATACTGCCAGCGAAATTTCCGATTACTGCTCCAAAGCAGGATTTGAAATAAAAGAAATGTCCTTTGATAACTATTTTGATTACAGATATATTGAACATGCCAATGGTCAGCTGACTAAAAAAAGCCGCTACCGCCTGGTCAATATGATATACTCAATGCTCCCCAAATACCTGCGCCCGGGCATAGGCTTCATACTTAAACATAAGAATATCTAATTTTGGTATATCCTGAACCGATACTTCGGACACCATACTGCATGGTATTTGCAAGCCCAGACCAAGTGTAATAATTACTTAAACTGTTTCATTCTAAACCTCCTTCTGATGTTTAGTGTCACCCGCATTCATCTTAAGGAGGTTTTTCATTTATTACAATCTCTATACTTCCCGCATAGCAAAGCCTGAAACCATAAGTTTAGAGCCTGTATCATATCTGATGGTTTATGCTACTATAACTAATTAATTATTTGTAAAATATTAAATTAAATGTTATTTTTTTAAAATTAAGATAAGATTGAGTATAAGTTGAACCATTTTTTCGGATATAATTCTCAATTATTTTAATAGGTTACATGAATATTAACAAAAAATGTAACTTAAGGTGCGGAGCTGTATAACCAGTAGTCACATTAAGCAGACAATTTTATAAAATATCAAAATTTGCCTGTCAGCCTAAAATGAAAAAGGGCCCTAAAATGAAAACCGCAATTATATTTGGTATCTCTGGTCAAGACGGAACCTTCCTTGCTGAATTTTTATTAAAGAAAAACTACAGGGTAATCGGAATTTCCCGAGATGTTCAGGGCTCTTCATTTCAAAACCTCCGGAGATTAAAAATAAAAGATAAAACAGAGCTGGTTTCTGCCTCTATTCATGATTTCAGAAGTGTTTTACAGGTAATCAACAGTTACAAACCGGATGAAATATACAACCTTGCCGGACAAAGTTCTGTGGGGCTCTCATTTGATCAGCCGGTTGAAACTTTTGAAAGTATCAGCATAGCAAATCTGAATCTGCTTGAAGCAATCAGATTTTTGGACATTCCAATAAAGTTTTATAATGCCGGATCCAGTGACTGTTTTGGAAACACTCTGGGTAAAAAGGTAACAGAACAGGATCCGTTTAAGCCCCGCAGCCCATACGGGGTTGCTAAAGCAGCTGCTTACTGGCAGGTGGCAAACTACCGGGAGGCTTATAATATTTTTGCATGCACGGGAATACTGTTTAACCACGAGTCCTATCTCAGAGCAGAACGTTTTGTTACCCAAAAGATTGTTAAAACAGCATGCCGTATTTCAGCCGGGAGTAGTGAAAAACTACTGCTGGGAAATATCTCAATTGAACGTGATTGGGGCTGGGCACCAGAGTATGTTGGTGCCATGTGGTCCATGCTGCAGCAGGAAAAACCAGACGACTATATTGTTGCCACAGGCAAAACCTACAGCTTAACAGATTTTATTTCTACAGTTTTTGAATGTCTGAAAATGGACTGGAAAGACCATGTCCAGTCAAACAAAGATTTTTTACGGCCGACGGATATCCAATCCATCGGTGCTGACCCCAAAAAAGCTGAAAAAGTTCTTGGATGGAAAGCCAAACACTGTACCCTTGACGTGGCAAGATTAATGGTTGAAGCTGAACTTCAAAAAGCATAATTAAACTACTAAAACCTAAAAGACCGTGGATTCACCTCCCAATAATCAAAATTAAGAAAAACAAAGAGTCTAAGGGGGATAACCCTTTAATAGTTTGCACAGCCTTAACCATAAAGATTCTTTGTCTAAAGACAGGGTTTGATTACCTATTAGAATGCTGCGATCGACCCCGAGGAAGATAATAATAAATATTTTACACTGATATGATAAAAAAGTTAAACTGTTAATCTATTTCCTGACAAAACAGCAATTATCAATAGATATCCATCACATCCATGTCAAAGTTAAACGCATCATTTATTCTCGAATTAACCAAACGTGATTTTAAAGAGCGTTTTGCAGGATCAGTACTGGGTTCCCTGTGGACTCTGATCTGGCCGTTGGTAAGCCTTTTTATCTATCTCGTTATCTTTGGCAAAATAATGAGTGCGCGTCTTCCAGGTTCCTCTGACATAAATGCGTACGGCATTTACCTTGCTGTCGGACTGATTCCATGGACAAGTTTTGCGGGAACAATAAATCGTTCTGCATCCGCATTTCTTGATAAAAAACACATCATCACGAAAGTAAACACCTCACTTCCCTCGCTGCTCATCCAGATTAACCTGTCTGAAAGCATAACATACCTTTTATCCATGCTGTTTCTATTCATATTTCTGATTTTTCAGGATTATTCTTTTCACCGGGGACTACTGCTTTTGCCGTTTATCTACTACCTTCAGCAGCTGCTTGCTTTTACTATTGGCTTCTTTGTAGCGGTACTGACCGTATTTATTCGAGATGTTAAAGAAACAACAGCAGTAATTCTACAACTCGGGTTCTGGTTTACCCCCATTGTATATGTCATTGACATTCTACCTGACCCTGCCAAAGCACTGGTTGCGTATAACCCGGCCTATATTCTGATTGAATCCTATCAAAGAATATTTGTCTTTAACGACTATCCGTCTTTTAATTCCCTAATCATTTTAACCGTAATCACCCATTGTTTCCTTTTCCTGACCTACCTTATGTTTCGTCACTTGGAAAAGGACATCAGGGATTTCTTATGATAGATATTATCTTTCTTTTAAGTTGGACAGGCCTATTCCTGTTAACAGGTTTTCTGGTCTGGAAACGAATAACCACACATATTAAGGCATACCTGATCCTGCTCTTTAATTTATTCTACTTACTGGGTATTTTTTATTTTTATCCAATGATAATAAAATAACAGCCAGATTATGAAAATAATTGTAAACGCAGCACCCATGACCGGTCTACTCACCGGTATTGCCAGATATTTGCGAAACCTCTATATCCGCATGGCCCGGATGAAACAGGTTGAAATTTCCTATCTTACAAAGAAAAAACTTGTTCACAGCCTGCCTCCCCTTGCTGACACAATCAAATGGCAAAAAAGGACCGCTGCTGTCTGGAATTTACCCGATCAGATTATATTTGGGCTTCAATCTTTACGCTGGATGAAATATGAAAGCCTCCTTCGCAAGAACTGCCGCAAAAATGTTTTCGACCTCTACCATGAAACCGGGTTCGTACCGGCAAAACAGCCTGACATACCTACAGTCTATTCAATTTATGACCTGTCTCTGCGCCGTTACAGTGACACACACCCCCGTGAAAGGGTCTGGTTCTTTGAGCATTTCATAAAACGCCGAATGCCCTTTGCCACACATATCCTGACCATCTCAGAATTTATCCGGCAAGAAATTATCGAGGAGTTTAAAGTCCCGGCGGAAATGGTAACCACCATTCCCCTTGCACCTGACCCAATTTTCAGCCTCTGCTCCGCTGAAGAAGTAAAAAAAATTAAACAGCAGTACAAGCTTCCCCAATCCTATCTGCTTTTTGTAAGCTCTTTGGAACCCCGAAAAAATATTGATCTTCTAATTGAAGCCATGCACAAAATAAGCGTTGACATCCCCCTTGTTCTGGTGGGCTGGCATGGCTGGGGCGATAAAGACTGGCTGGAGAAAATCAAGTCGCCAAAACTAAAAAACCGTATTCATATTATTGGGCATGTGCCGGACGAACATTTGGCTGAAATATATAATGGGGCCATGGCCCTTGTATATCCCAGTCTTTATGAAGGTTTCGGTCTGCCCATTGTGGAAGCCATGGCTTGCGGATGTCCGGTGATCTGTTCAAATACGGCCAGCATGCCGGAAGCAGCAGGAGATGCAGCGCTTTTTATTAACCCCAAAAAAAGTGAGGAGCTGTCCTCAGCCATTGAAAGCGTGGTTTTGGACGAAGAGATAAGAAAAGATCTTATCAATAAAGGACATGCCCAGGCAAAACGATTTAGCTGGGAACGCACTGCACGGAAAACTTTAGACGTTTTCAAAAAGGTATCTAATAAAAAATGATTTCAGTATCTAACATCTCTAAGACATTCAAGCTCTACAAATCTCCTGCAGACCGACTCAAAGAGATTGTACTGCGCCGCAGCTTCCACCGGGAATTCCATGCCCTTAAGGATGTAAGTTTTGAAGTGGGTGAAGGTGAAACCCTGGGTATTGTGGGCCGGAACGGAGCCGGGAAATCAACCGTTCTAAAACTTTTGACCGGCGTCCTAATCCCGGATACAGGCAACATCCATATATCCGGTAAAATCACTGGTCTTCTTGAACTGGGCACAGGATTTAATGTGGAATTCTCAGGTTTAGATAATATTTTTCTTAACGGTACATATCTTGGACTTTCCCGTCAGGAAATAAAAACAAGACTTGATGATATTATTAAATTTACAGAACTAAACGAATTTATTTATGAACCCATAAAAACATATTCCTCTGGCATGGTCATGCGCCTCGCCTTTTCAGTAGCCATTCATGCCGACCCAAAAGCATTTGTGGTGGATGAAGCCCTGGCTGTAGGAGATGCCTACTTTCAGCAGAAGTGTATGAGCAAAATAAAAGAATTCAAAAACAGCGGCGGTTCTATTGTTTTTGTATCACATGATATGAATGCCGTAAAAGTACTTTGCGACAAGTCAATCTTACTGGAAAACGGTGAAGTTGTTGAAAAAGGAGAACCCGAGAATGTAATTAACACCTACAACTTTCTCATTGCTAAACGATCAAAGGGCAAGGAAATCAAATACCAGGATAATAATATCACATCCGGGTATGGAAATAACAAAGCAACAATTAACAGTGTTCATCTATTGGACAAAAACAGCAACAATGTCGAGCTGCTATTGTCCGGCAATCCCGCTCTAATCAAGATAAACTTGACCGCTCAAGAAACCATAGAAGATCTTACAATTGGTATTATGATCAGAGATAAATTTGGCCAGGATATCTTCGGAACCAATTCATTCTATTTAAATAAAAAAATATTCGTTGAAAAAGCTAAGTCATACCTCATCACATTTCAATTTGCCGAGTTTAATATTGGGCCTGGAAAATATTCACTTACAGTTGCCGCTCACACCCAGAACACCCACGTGGAAGAGTGCTTTCACTGGATAGACGGCTCTACCACCTTTGAAGTAGTTTCCGGAAACGACTTTTACTTTGCTGGTCTAAGCCGATTAATACCTGAACTTTTAGTTGAATCAGACTAATTTTTTTGCGGAATAAGATAAGGATAGAAATTTTAAAGAAGCAAAATCCGTTAAATTTTTATAAACAGGTGACCATGACAACTACACAGGAAATAAATGTTGAAGAGATCATGAAACACATTCGTAAAGAAGTATGGAAGAGAAAACAGCAAACCTTAGCGCATAACAATGAACCTTCATCAACTCCATATAAACCTGATGAAACAAATAAGCAATTAAATGCTTATTCGGACAAACCTCTGCCTTTATGTCCGGTTCTGCCTAAATTCAACTTTGAAACAGATATAGAGTTGCTGCCTGAAAATGAAACCTACACCCTTAATGAGTTGCTCCGTTATCACGACACGGATTTTATTAATAATGCCTATGCCGCAATATTAAAACGCCTGCCTGAACATGGTGGCACAGAACATTATTTAACAGGTCTGCGAAACGGCAGATTGACCAAGGCAGAGATACTGGGCCGGATTCGTTACTCCGCTGAAGGCAGAAGTAAAAAAGTTTCTATTAAAGGGCTCCTGTTTCCATTATTAATCCATACTTCCTACAAAATACCCATCCTGGGTAAAATAATTCGGATTTCAACTGGATTACTCAATCTGCCGACTAACCTGAAAAATTTTCGGGTTCTTGAGAATATGTTTTTTATAAAAAATAAAATCTGCAACGAGCAGATAAAAGCTGTTCAATCACAAATTCAGCTTTTACGAAACCACATTGCCGACACTCAGGATATGATTTCGGAAAACTTAACCCAAAAGGCATCTAAAGCTGATGTTAACACTCTAGTCAATACGGTTAATAGTACTGAAGGTGATGTTAAGGCTCTAGTCAGCACGGTTAATAGTACTGAAGCACAGCTTAATGAATTAAATTTTAAAGTCTCTGTCATTGAGGAGTCATTAAAACCTGACCCCACAACTAATCTTGATGCAATGTATGTAGAATTTGAGAATCGATTCCGAGGCAGCCGTGAAGAAATAATTAAAAAACAAAAAATTTATCTACCCTATATTGAGAAGTTGATTCAACAAACAGGTTCAAGCGAAATCCTTGATCTTGGCTGCGGTCGTGGTGAGTGGCTGGAGCTTTTAAAAAAACAGGGTTATACAGCTAAAGGAGTTGACACCAACAAAGTCATGGTTGCACAATCAAGAGAGTTGGGGTTAGATATTGTTAACACAGATGTGTTGGATTACCTTAAGACGCTCCCTGCAGACAGCATTGCTGCTGTTACCGGATTTCATATTATAGAACATTTACCCTTTAATAAATTGATTTCTTTAATTGATGAATCTTTTAGAGTTCTGAAAACGAGAGGGATGGTTATTCTTGAAACCCCCAATCCTGAAAACTTAATAGTCGGCGCATGCAATTTCTATTTAGACCCAACCCATAAAAGACCCATACCGCCTGGAACTTTATATTTTCTTGTTAAATCAAGAGGATTTACTCAAATAAAAACATTAAGAATTCACCCGAATAAAGACTTCCACCAACAATCAAACGATACGACAACTGCTAAAGCCCTAACTTCTTTTTTTACCAAAGAACAGGATTATGCGATTATCGCTTTTAAATCATAATTAAATATTCGGAACAAGAAGAACTATGCATATTTTATTTTGCCATGAAAGATTTGTTTTTAGATTTGGAGTTGACCGAGTTCTTTTAATCCTGGCCCAAGGGCTCAAGGAACGGGGACATAAAATTTCCTTTATAGCAAATCATTTTGACAGAAAGATCCTGAACAAACTGTCTTCAAGTATCATTGAGATCCCTGATGTTAACGAATATCTCAATTCCAATGAGAGCACGACTGAGTGGCTCAAAAACAACTGGGGGGAAATCTTTTCTAAAGATGAGAAGCCGGATATCGCTTTTATCGGCGGCTGGCCCTTTATTTCGGCAATTGAATTTTTTCGTAAAAAAAACATTGAAGTCGTTTATTCAGACCATGGAGTTGTACCGTTAGAAGATTACAGTGGCTCTCATAAAGAGGTCCTGCTTAAACTCAAAAAGCTGCGCAAAAAATATCTTAAACAGTCTTCCGTTATTATCGGGGTCAGTAAATTCATTACAGAATCCCAAAGCCGTCCGGACACCAAAGGTCAGGTACCTCTTTATTCAATATTAAACGGAACAGACCATTTAGAAATGTCTATTTGGAAGGCTGACCAACTCCAACAACTGAACAAAGGAACTTCCCTGAGTCAAGTAACAAAGATAAAGTCCAAAGGGAAAAAACTAATTCTAAATCTCGGTCGATGGGAACCGAATTGCTATAAAAATTCTGATGCAGCCTACTCTCTTCTTGATATTTTAATAAAAGAACAAAAAAACATCTCCTTGATCGTTTTAGCCGACACGAATAATTTTGATATTCCAAAACAGTACTCACAATATATTATTCCTATCGGCTTTCCTGATGATGACGAACTGCTTCAAATTATGCAGGCAGCAGATCTCGGTGTTTGTTTCTCACTTTGGGAAGGGTTTAATCTTTTTCTTGCTGAAATGCAGTGGTTTTCAAAACCTGCTTTAGTCTTTAATATCGGCGCTCATCCTGAAGTCGTTGTTCACCCCTGGTTTTTATGTAAAGATACCGAAGAAATGGCACTAAAATGCATACAAGTCTTGAACAATAAAACCAGCAAATATAACATTAGCAATAAGAATTATGAGCATTTCAAAAAAACATTTGCCTGGGAAAATGTAGTAAAGCGTTATGATGAAGTTTTTAACGATGTTTTAAATGACAGGAAATCCGCAAGAAGCGTAAACCTACAATTATTTATAGATGTCACAAATGCCAGTAGGGATCCGGCCAACTCCGGTGTTATCAGGGTTACACGAAGGTTATGTCGGGAATTACAAGCATATCTTGATCCTATTTTTGTTGCTTGGGATAATGATCTAAACACATATGTACTTTTGAATGAAAATGAGCATAAAGTACTTGCTTCTTTTAACGGGCCGGTACCTAGTCATGAAAGTCCGGTTTCAAAACATGGAAACCGGCTTCTTTTGATTGATCTTCTGCAAAAACTAAACAGCCCTCAGGCCTGGCTTTTGTTCACTGAAACTATCCAGGAAACTGTGGCCTGTAAAGCACGAAATTTAGCAAAGCAGCATGGTCTTCTTCTTGGCGCAATTTTTTATGATGCCATACCAGTACTGCATCCCGAATTTGTACTGGATGAAAAAATAAGAAACAACCATGCCTCATACATGAAAGGTTTATCAGCGTGCGATGTTATTATCCCAATTTCAAATTTTTCAGGCCAGTGTCTTAAGGATTTCTGGCTAGATGAGAAAATAACCGGCTGCACAATTACCCCTGATTTACTCCCTGGCGAATTTGGCGGAGTAGAACGGGTCAAGTCTTCTCTACCCCAAAACAATAAAGAAATTCGTATACTCTGTGTGTCCACCCTCGAACCTCGGAAAAACCATCGCCGACTTATCGAGGCTTGCTTATTAATAAAAAAAGAACATCCTGATCTGATGTGGAAAATAACTTTTATTGGAAACCGCTATGCCGGAGCTTTTGAACTTGCAGACTATGTGGCGTCCGTTGCTAAAGAGCACAAAGAGATCGAGTGGTTGGGAATTGTTGATGATGAAACGCTTCACAACACCTATTTAAGTTCAGATTTCACAATCTACGCCTCTGTGATTGAGGGGTTTGGGTTGCCGGTTCTTGAAAGTATCTGGCACGGAAAGCCCTGTTTGTGTCACGTCAAGGGGGTCATGTCAGAGCTTGCCAGACACGGCGGCTGTTATACAACGGATGTAACAGACCCCCTGGCCATCTCTGATGCGATATACAGACTGGCAACCGACACAAAACTACGGTTAAAGCTTACCCAAGAAGCTGTCAGCCGGCCAATAAAAACGTGGCCGGAATATACAGAATATTTCTTGCAAATCCTACAAATCCATACCTCCTCCAAAAAACAGCATTCCAACCCAACAAAGAATTCCTCTCCGCAATCCTGGGAAGACATCCTTTATCCTGAGTGTTTATTAGAAAACTGGCAAATGAACCACTCAGAACGCCTCGCTTTAACTGCCCTTCTGGCTCGCCATAAGCCAAAGTGTAGTATTGAAATTGGAACATTTAAAGGCGGCTCGCTTTCCCTGATCTCACAGTATTCTGATTTTGTATTTTCAATCGACATTAATTCCGATATAGAAGATAAATTCGGTTATTTAAATAATGTCAGCTTCTTAACCGGCCATTCCAAAACTGTTCTGCCTCTTCTGTTAAGTGAACTTGACAAACAACAGATTTCCGTTGATTTTATTTTAGTTGACGGAGACCATTCCACCGAAGGAATTAAAAACGATATTAATATCATCCTTGATTATAAACCTAAAAAACCTTTACTGGTTATGGTTCATGACGGTTTTAACCCTGAGTGCCGCCAGGGAATGATAGAGGCTGACTGGGAGAAATCATCATATCTTAATTTTGCCGACCTTGACTTTATCCCTGGACGACTAATTGAACATGGTGGAGGCGGGCATAATGAATTATGGGGAGGCCTTGCTCTATTTTATATGACACCAGAAAAAAATATGGACGACCTAACAATTCAAACATCGGCCGAGATGATGCGCAACCGTGTAAAAAATATTTAATGTGCCCATGAAGATTATAATCTGCTGTAATGCTTATCCTCCTAATTTTATCGGCGGAGCTGAATTAATCGCTCACTTTCAGGCCTTGGAGCTTACTAAAAAAGGCCATGAAGTCTTTGTGTTTTGCGGTGAAACCAGCGGAAAGAAAAAGCGATATGTTTTGGAAAAAGAAGTTTATGAGGGCCTTAACGTTAATCGAATACATTTGAGCCCAATGGATTACCAGCCGGAATATGTGAATTTTTCACATAAGAAAGTTGAAGAACATTTCATAAATTTACTGAATAATTTCAAGCCCGACATTGTCCATTTCCACAATATTATAGGCTTGTCTGCAGGCATAATTTATTTAACAAATAAAAGAAAAATAAAAACGTTTTTAACCCTCCATGACAAATGGGGCTTTTGCTATAAAAACACCGGCATAAATGAAGAAAAAATTTGTGAAAATTACAACAGCTGTAATAAATGCATGCCGTTTATTAATGAAGGCAGAGAGAGCAGGATCCCCATTCAAATGCGCAAGGATTACTTGTCATTGATATTTCTTTATGTCGACCATTTCATCTCCCCAAGCCGTTATTTAGCTCAGCAATATATTAAGGCGGAATTTCCTGAAAATAAAATGAATGTTCTGTGGAACGGAATCAACATCAAAAAATTCGAATGTGTCCCCACCACAAAAATAAATAGTGGAAAAACGCGTTTTACTTATGTCGGTTACTTAGGACGACATAAAGGACTACACCTTTTACTGGATGCTCTTGCACAATTGCCGAACCAGAAAAATGTAATAATTAACCTTGTGGGAGAAGGGGATGAAGAACAAAACTTAAAACATCATATAAAAAAAAGCGGGTCAGAAAAACATTTTAAATTCTGGGGAAAAATTGACAACAACCAGATTGAAAAAGTTTACAGAGAAACTGATATACTGGTGTTACCCTCCATATGGCCAGAGAATCAACCGGTCAGTATCACGGAGGCAATGGCTTGCAAAATACCTGTTATTGCTACACGATTGGGCGGTTCTGTAGAACTTGTTGATGACAACAAATCCGGATTTTTATTTGAATTCAATAACTCCCTTGACCTTTCCCACAAAATGGGTGAGTTCATTTCAAACCCTTCAAAAATTAAGCAGTTTGGAGAAGCGGGTTATCAGAAAATAATTCATAATACCTTTGAAAAGCAGGTGGATAAACTTTTTGAACTTTACAACAAGGATAGTGTGCCGGGAAAAACCCCTGAAGAAAACAAACAGCTTATTGTCTGTATCGGAGAAAAAGTTGACCATGAATGCGCTGTAGCAATGGATCGATTTTTAAAAACTCATAAAGATTATTATTTTATAATGGAAAAATGGCTTGAGGATGATCTGCTGAAATATACAAAAATCTTCTGGGTAGTTGATAAAAATATCACCATCGAGAAGTTGAATGATATTTTCAGATTTAACCGTCCTGTGCTTGTGCCGGAACAAAGCCCTTCCCTTAAATCACTCTGCATAAATAAAAACTGTGGCCTCTATTATGACGATCCAATAGTTGCAGAAATTTGTCTGGAGTACTTAATTAAAAATGAACAGGCAGCCGACGCTATGGGGGGAAACATTGCCTACATCACATAACAATATAACATATCCCCTAATATAATTTTCAAATTAAGCAAATGGATTCTTTAAAAAACCACCCCATACAGGTCAAGGGCCTGTTTTTCGGCGTTCCGATTGTAATTATCTATTTTTTATATTTGATGCAGTGGGACTCCAACACGCTTTTTGGAGGTTGGGATGCATATTTAAATAATTTTATCTTAGAACATGGCTACGCATGGCTGTCAGGACGGATTGATTCTTTCTGGAACGGACTGTATTTTTATCCGGAAAAGAATGTGCTTGCTTTCTCGGAAAACCACCTTGGCACTCTGCCGATTTACGCTTTACTCCGTTATGCAGGACTTTCAATTGAAGGAGCTTTTCAAACATGGATTTTCATTATTTTTAATCTAAATTTTTTGTTTTGTTATATTATTTTAAATCGTTTGTCAGCCAGTTGGAAAGGATCACTCTGCGGCGCTATGGTGTTTACCTATTGCATGCCGATGATGCACCAACTTGACCACATCCAGCTGGCACCGCGCTACGTAATTCCATTTATTTTTTATTTTTCATACCTGTTTGTTACCCGAAATAAGATCCACTATCTTGGTTTAATGGGTCTTGCTTTTGTTTACCAGATGTACTGCAATATTTACATAGGTCTGTTTTCAGTAATCGTTTTGAGTATATGCTTTCTTATTATGCTTATTGCAAACAGACATCGCTTTTTCGAATACAGCTTCCGACCACTCAAAGACTATTATATCCTATCCGTTTACATTATCATTTGCGGACTTGCAGCGCTTTGGCTTTTTTACCCCTATCTCACAGTTTCTCTAAAGTATGGAACACGCGACTGGCCATCTGTATTGCAAATGGTACCCCATGTTTCATCCTGGTTCTACATGACTGACAGTTTTTTTTACGGATGGCTTGGTGAAATGGGTGAAAGTTTGCCAATGAACCATGAGCATCGAATTTTCACAGGATTCATGCCATTACTTGCATTGTTCTTTTCTGCATATATTCTTTGCAAAAATACTGGATTTTACACTAAACATAAAATTATTCTTCTGCCCTGTTTTGCTGCCGCTGTATTAACATTATTAATATACACACAAATTGAGGGAGTATCTCTATATTATCTAATATTTAAAATTCCTGGTTTTAATGCGATTCGTGCAGTCTCCCGGGTCGTGCTGGTCTGGTTGTTCCCTGTAGTTGTCCTGTTGGCCTTTGTTATTAAATATTTTGAAAATTCTAACATAAGGGTAGTAAAAACAATTATTCCTTTTACCCTTTTAATATTTTGCCTTGCTGAACAGTTTTTTCCATCATCCCGGGTTATAAATTATAAAAAAAATCTAGCCCAGAACATGCGAAGGGAAGTAACTAAGCTAGTGCCTGAAGACGCAGATGCCTTTTATTATTTTTCAGAATGGCCATCCAGGAAATACGCAAAAAAACAAATTGCAGCCATGCATGCTTCTCTTGCAAAAAAAATCCCCACCTTCAATGGATATTCCGGGTTATTTCCACATGGTTTTGATGCTATTCTACGACTGGATGAAAGTGAAATTGATAATTACCTTGCAGGCTTTAACATGATGTATTTAAAAGAAAACCCTGATGCTAAAATCTATGCAATTTCTAAAACAGACAAAAAGGTCATTGACATTGATAAATTAATGCAAATTAAATTTACTATCTCAAAAAGTGCACTGAAAGATTATAGTTATAAAATCAACTTTCAAAAAAAAGCTTATGAGATTAACAGCAATATGATTACAATCCCGGTAACACTGGTCAATACAAGCAACAATAAATGGAGTGCTGGTTATGCCGGAAAATACGGTTTAGCTTTAAGTTATAGAACAATTAAAGATGGAAAGGCTGGAGATTACCGCCGCCGGATCAAATTACCACAAGATGTTTCGCCCGGCATGTCTGTTACCATTCCTGTAACAATTCCAGATATTAAAACTGGGAAACAACAAATTAAATTTTCAATGGTTCAGGATTATGTTTGCTGGTTTCATGATAAAGGACAGCAAACCTATTCCATTCAAATAATCAAAAGCCCGGATTTCCATTGACAACTTTGATCAACTCCAGGGGAACAGGAAGATATTGTTAACTAAAAAATTTAGGGAAATTTTATGATTATACAAAAATTTTTACTAAGGATCACTTTGATAGTCCTGGGAACAATCTTGGGCCTTTTGACTATGTCTTGCAACTATCAAGACCGGTCGACCTCCGATACAGAACAAGAAGCTCAAGGTTATATGCATTTAAATGGTGAGGCCCCCGATCTGATTAAAAATGTTAAAACTTTCAAAATAGATTTCACCTCCCAAAAAGATCAGAGTTTTTTATTGTCCGGATGGAATATTGAGAAAGGCCATACTTGGGCTGTTGGTAAAGAGGCTGTTTTTTCTTTTTATACCTTTAATCATGAAACAGATAAGATTGTTTACCTTCATTGTAGAGCATTCCCTAAGCTAAAAAATCAGACCATGAAGGTTTTTCTAAACGATGTTTTCGTTAAAGAGATACCGGTTGCAGGCCGAATTAAATCTTATAAAGTAATACTCCCATCAGATTTACAAAAGTATTACAATAATGTTAAACTTGTTTTCAAGCATACCGGCCGGCCAATAGATTATGGAATCAACGATGACACACGAGATCTGGCATTAGATTTTTATAAAATTGAATTTATCCATGAAGATACTTTGCAATTGACCAACACTTCTGCTTACCGTATTGCGACAGACAATAACAAAAATCTTCTCATGCCATTAAATTCAATTGTCCAAAAAAACGTTTTTATTAAACCTGATTCTTTCCTTGATCTTACCTTGTCTTCAAATATTAAAGAAAAATCGGGTAAATTTAAAGTTGTTTTAGATTGTGAAAACAAGACAAATGAACCTTTTTCGTTTACACCAGGAAAATTAAAAACAAAAAAAAGCATTGATCTGTCTGCCTATGCAAATCAACTTGTTAAATTATCTTTTATATATGAAGGTCAAGATTCTGCGAATAAAATTATGCCCGTTGTACGTGTACAGGCAGCCTTAAAATCTTCAAGTAAAACTTCCAGAGTACGATATCCAAACATTATTTTTATTTCTCTAGATACCCTTAGAGCTGATTACCTCGGCTGTTACGGCGCAGAAGTAAGTACTCCGAGCATTGATAAACTGGCAAGGTCGGGAATACTTTTTAATCGAGCTTACAGTCATATACCCATAACATTACCCTCACATACGGCAATGTTTACCTCCCTGTATCCCCATGCTGTGGGTGTGACCAATAATGCCCGTTACGTTAAGTCGGAAATTGTTACTTTGCCTGAAATATTAAATGCTGCCGGATTTGCCACAAGTGGAATAACTAGTTTGGGGACATTGGAACGATACACCAATTTCAACAAAGGATTTATCTCTTATTCTGACACAAGTGATACAAGTGATAAACTGGGTTGGTCTTTTATTTCTGCCGAAAAAGTCAACAGTCAACTTGAAAGCTGGTTTAATCACCTGGTAAAGAAACAAAATTGGTTCTTTTTTTTACACTATTCAGACCCCCATGAACCATACCATGGCCATGGCAAACAAAAAAATAATGTAAGAGTATCATTAGATTCAAAATCTATCGGCCAACTAAATGTTTCTGATGAAAATTTTCTGTTTGTTGAAGCCACTCTTTCTCCGGGGAAAAATATTTTACATTTTTTAGGAGAAAAAGATTTTTGCATCAGAACTATTAGCATCGATCCAGCCCAATACGACTGGAAAATTAGGAGTGGTGCTACAAGAAGAACTTGGGGATATCAGTGTAATCTTGACAGCAGGTTTGAAATAATAAATCCTTCCGGATCACCCCAAAAAATCAAATTGAATCTTTTCTTAACAGCTCAAATAAATAAAAAGCAAATTAGAGAAAATTATATCCGAGAAGTTGAATATCTGGATCAAAAAATCGGCGAAATGATAAGTTTTTTTAACGAGCGGGGTTTGCTTGAAAATACTCTGTTAATTCTGACATCTGACCATGGTGAAGGATTGGGCAATCACAATCTCATTGGACATATTCATCAACTATATAATACACAGACACATGTTCCGCTCATTATTTCTTGGCCAGATATGCTGCCCAATGGAAAGACAATTGATAGTAGTGTCCGGCATATTGATCTCTTGCCGACGATATTGGACTTGTGTAATATTAATATTTCAAAGAAATTTTCAGGTGAGAGCCTGGTACCATTGATAGAAGGAATACAGAAAAACAATAGACCTGTTTTGAGTATGACATTCAAACCTGAAGCAGCTCATAATCTCGTATCTATGATTGACAATAATTACAAAATAATTAAAAATATGGATTCAAATGAATTTGAACTGTATGATCTTAACCCTGATCCTGAAGAATTGAATAATATTAGCATAAAAGAAAGTTACGTTTTAAAAATTATGAAAGTCAAATTATCCAAAATTCTAAAAGATGAAGCATTTAAAGATGGAATGGATACTTCAAAGCATCAAAAAGTCCATTTGAATGAAGATTTAAAAAATAAGCTTCGAGGCCTAGGATATATACAATAACCCTAACCCCGGTGTAAACATCCACTAAAATAGAGCCGGGGGAAATGGGGTTTTCCGTTATAACAAGCAATGGAAAGTAGAACTCCATCGATGAGAAAATCCAAATTCACAGAGGACCAGGTAGTAAAAATTCTAAAAGGAGTTGGGGCGGAGACCTCAGTTTTCGTTGCAACAGTTTTGAAAAATATTTTAAACAATTCTAAATAAACTTTATGGTTTTTCAACAAAAGTTTTCAAATAAAAGGGGAAGAAATGAAGAAAGCATTGATTACAGGAATTACCGGACAGGATGGTTCATATCTGTCAGATCTTTTGCTTGACAAGGGCTATGAGGTACACGGCATCATCCGCCGGGCGAGCTCATTTAATACCAGTCGAATTGACCATCTCTACAGAGACCAACACGAAACCGGTGTGAAAATGTTTCTGCACTACGGTGATTTGACCGACTCGAGCAACCTGAATCGGCTGATTGAAGAAATCCATCCCTGTGAAATTTATAACCTCGGTGCGCAGTCTCACGTGCAGGTCTCTTTCGAGGTGCCGGAGTATACGGCGGATGTGGATGGGGTCGGAACACTACGACTGCTTGATGCAATCCGAGAAACGGGTGTCAATTGTCGTTTTTATCAGGCATCCACCTCGGAGCTGTACGGGAAGGTAATGGAAGTCCCACAGACCGAAACTACGCCTTTTTACCCGAGATCGCCTTATGGTGTGGCCAAGCTGTATGCCTATTGGATTGTTAAGAATTATCGCGAGGCTTACGGCCTTCATGCCAGCAACGGCATTCTCTTCAACCATGAATCCCCGCGTCGAGGAGAAACCTTCGTAACCCGTAAGATTACAATGGCCGTTGCCCGCATCTTTCAGGGTCTTCAGAAATGTCTCTATATGGGAAACATTGATGCACTGCGCGACTGGGGTTATGCGCCAGACTATGTCGAAATGATGTGGATGATGCTCCAGCAGGATACCCCTGATGATTACGTTGTCGCAACCGGCGAGATGCACACCGTTCGTGAGTTTATCGAAAAAGCCTTTGGCCATGTCAGCATTGAAATCGAATGGAAAGGTGACGGTGTTGATGAAGTCGGAATCAACAAAACAACAGGCGACACCATTGTTCGAATGGATGAGCGTTATTACCGTCCTTGTGAAGTGGAGCAACTACTCGGCAGCCCCGATAAAGCAAAAAAACAGCTCCACTGGGAACCGAAAGTAAAATTTGAAGAACTCGTCAAAATCATGACTGAGGGTGACCTCAAAATTCTCGACGGCACTCCTTATTCAAAAGGTTTTTAATCTCAGTTGATTGCGTATCGCTTTATTATGAGGAATTTAACAAAAACGATTAACAACAGGACAATAAGGCAAATAAGATCTTTATGAAAATCGGTGTTGATGCCAGGCAGCTTTCCCGTCCATTAACAGGAATGGGTCGTTACACGTTGGAGATTTGTCAGGCGTTATCTAAGACAGAAGGTGTTTCTCTATATCTTTACAGTCCTGCTCCGCTTCATTTTACTTTCCCGGGACTTGAAAGAGCACAAGTCCGGACGAAAAACTGGAATTCTGGTGTCTTGCGGCAGCTTTGGACGGAAACCTTTCTTCCGGCCTGGGTATCCCGTGATGATCTGGATATCTTTTGGGGACCTGCGCATAGAATTCCCCGCTTCCTCCCCCCTAAAATAGCTCGAGTTATAACCATTCATGATTTGGCTTGGAAATATGCTGGTGATACAATGCCAGCACTGAGGAGAAAGCTTGAACAGATACAAATTCCTACAGCGATTCGAAATTCAGACTGGGTTGTTACGGATGCGTTCTCAACAGCAAGAGATCTAAAACAAGAATACCCCGACAGCAAAAACAAAACCTCCGTGATCCATCTGGGGGCAACCCAGCATTCTGAAACACTCCCATTCAAAAACCTGGAGAGCATGGGTATCACCAAAAATTATTTCTTATTTGTCGGAACACTTGAACCACGGAAAAATCTTTTTCGTTTGTTAGACTCTTATGCCCAACTTTCTGAGTCAGTTAAAAACCAGGCACATTTTGTCATTGTCGGCGGAAAGGGCTGGTGCGGAGTCAATATTGACAAGACAGTTTGTGATCTGGACCTGGAACCTTATGTTCATGTCCTGGGTTATGTCGATAATATAAAACTGGCATCGCTTTACAAACATGCTCTTTTTCTGACAATGCCATCATTATATGAAGGGTTTGGACTTCCACTTGCGGAAGCCATGGCTCATGGAACACCCGTATTGACATCAAATAACTCATCCATGCCCGAGGTCGCGGGGAAAGCGGGGCTACTGGTTGATCCATTAAGTGTTGCCTCCATACGAGATGGTTTACAAAGGTTAATTCTGGATCATAATTTTAGAACGCTATTAGCTTCCCGGGCAAAAAGTTCAGCGAAACAGTTCGATTGGGATATTACAGCCTCCAGGCTAATGGATGTGTTTAATAAAGCGATAGAGCTCCGGAGAAAAAAATAAAAACTGCATTGATTCATTATTGGCTGGTGAATAACCGAGGAGGAGAGAAGTTTCTGGCGGAGCTGGCAGACCTTTTCCCGGATGCTGATCTGTTTACACATGTCTATAATGCGAAGAAAGTACCGCCGAAGATTAATCTCCTGAATGTTAGCACCACCTTTATCAATCGGCTTCCTTTTGCAGCAAAACTTTATCAATCATACTTTCCTCTGATGCCGCTGGCACTTCAAACGCTGAACCTGAAAGGATATGATCTGATCATCAGTACGGAATCTGGACCCGCCAAAGGAATCTGCAAACCAAAAGGCAGCATGCATATTTGTTGCTGCTTTACTCCGATGCGCTATTTGTGGGATATGTCGGATGAGTATTATGAAAGTGCCTCGCTTCCCAAAAAAGCTGGCATGAAACTGCTGCTACCCGCTCTGCGCAAATGGGACATTTGGTCTGCGACACAGGTGGATTATTTTATTGCAATTTCCGAGTTTGTAGCTGACCGAATACTCCAGGTTTACGGGCGTGAATCCATAATAATTTATCCGCCAGTCGACACAGAACGTTTTTCCGTTATTGAGCGTGACCCGCAGGATTTTTATCTCTGTTTCGGACAGTTGACTGCCTATAAACGAGCAAATCTGGCAATAGAAGCGTTTTCCCGTACAGGAAAGCGCCTGGTGATAGCTGGAACCGGTGATGAATCTAAACGGTTGAAGGCAGCTGCCAGTAAAAATGTGGAATTTCTTGGAAGAGTTTCCGAAGATCAATTGGATAAACTTTACTCCACCTGCCGAGCGCTGATTTTCCCGGGGATTGAAGATTTCGGAATGGTCCCGGTTGAAGCCCAGGCAGCGGGAGCTCCGGTAATTGCCTTTCGTGGAGGCGGGGCGTTAGAAACGGTAATAGAAAATAAGACCGGAATTTTCTTTAACAAACAATCGGCAGATTCCTTGATTGAAGCTGTTGAAAAGTTTGAGAAAATGCAGTTTGATCCGCTGATTTGTCGTCAACAGGCAAAGAAGTTTTCTCCAGATAATTTTAGGATTCAGTTTTTATCCTTATTGAAGAATCTCCAAAAAGACAAGAATTGTCCTGTAAAAATTGATCTAAATCAATAAAACAGTACACCTGGTTTCCGCTGTTTATATCAAAGCAAGCCTGTTCCAGTATTTTAGATTGCCCCAAACGTTATAACAGAGCATCACTAGTTGGTAACACGCATAGCTTTTTTCAAACTTCCTCGACAATATTTCTTCCAGCCCATCCCGCTTTTATTCACTAACCCTATTCTCTTCATCTGCACATTTATCATATTCCTCAACTTCTTTATTTCTTAAATTTCTATAATGGAATAAACAATTGCTCATTTTGGCATAAAAACCGCGGCGCCGAGATCACGGGTATCCTCAGATAATCCGCTAAGCTTAGGGTTCCAGGTACGGTCAAGTTTAAACGTCAAAATTTCAGTCTCTGCCAGATCCTCAGGAATAAATGAAAGTTTTTTCCATGAATTGTCAGAAAAAGTTTCCTCACGTATAACCTGCTCGTCCGCCAGCACTGTCATTTGAACATTATTTTGCTGAATATCCGGATGTGCTGCCATAAGAAAGATCTGCCCCCCTTCTTCTTTTAAACGCTCAGAAAGGGGGATTGATGCGCGCATTCCGGTCCAGCGGACTTCTGCAGGATTATCATTAAAACCCTCTGGTAAAGCGCCGGCAGGCCATTTTTCATTTTGATATAGACCTGTACCTTTTAATGGCAATCTATTAAGAAATAATCTGATAGGAAAGTTTATTTTAGTATTTTTATTCTGAACGATATAGGCTGTTTTATTTAGTATAACATTATCGGCTTGAATTATGGGTAAACCATTATATAAGGGGGGCCATGTTTCATAATTCCTTTCCACACATATTTGAACCCCCAGGTCTCTGTTGTCTGAGCTTTCACCCAGTAAAGAAGGGTTGAAGGTTCTGCTTACTTGAAGTTTCAGTACAATATCAGTATTCTTTATATCGGGTACATAATATGAAAGAATTTTGCTTCCGCCATTAATAAAATGGATCGAATCCAGTAGTTGATCGTTTATAAACAGGTTCAATTTCAGCCCTTCAGGTAAAGTGCTGTTAAGTTTACCAGCCGTTACATGGAGACGTAGGATATCACTAGCTGCAAGTAAATCTATTTGAGCTTCTTTCATTGTCCAGTTCCACTTAAAAATCAACTCACTGGATTTATCTTTAAATGATTCAACATTAGACTCAAACTTATAGAAGCCGTACTGATCTGATCTGGGGGTTAGATATGCATAACTCCAGAAAAAAAGACCTCCCAACAGAAGTATTATTAAGTGGGTTGAATATTTATATTTAATTGCTGTTTTACTGATTAAACTATTATCTGCCTCTCGTATAGTAATAAAGTTAGAGGATATTGCCAAAATTGCTACATAAAACCAGAAAAACAATTGTTGTGATACCAGCAATAATGGATGCCCGGTAAGCATGGTCAATAAATATGCGGCTAATCCAAACAATAATCCGGATACAAAATTTTGTTCTTTGGTATCTGTCCCAAATGACAGATATCTTAAACCCCTTTTAAATGAAATAAATATAATTAACAGCCATAGTAAAAGAGCAAACACTCCAAGTTCCGAGGCTATTTGGAGATAATAATTGTGAGCATTTTCTTTAAAAAAACGATATTTTTTATATGTTTTATCCTGGTATTGGTTTGAAACTATAAAATATGTGCCTATACCTGTCCCTGTAAAAGGGTGCTGTTTGACCATG
>Ga0075114_10000423_pt1 | contig 26212 bp, 22 predicted proteins | sample AntAceMetag02UKM_FD_69784 | JGI IMG/M metagenome (GOLD analysis project Ga0075114, IMG submission 69784) | Saline lake microbial communities from Ace Lake, Antarctica - Antarctic Ace Lake Metagenome 02UKM | ecosystem: Environmental > Aquatic > Non-marine Saline and Alkaline > Saline | place... | reverse complement strand
GAGCCACGGTCGATGCAGATATCCGGGACCGGCCTGGGACTGGCCATCGTCAAAGAGATCGTGGGCCTGCACGGGGGCCGGGTGACAGTGGAGAGTCAGGTGGGAGTAGGCACCACCTTCACCGTCTGGCTGCCCCTGACCGAGTAGGCACCGCCGTGAACAGGCAGTGCTGGGTCAGGAAACAACCCACCACTGGCTCCTCCGGGTCGGTACGCCTCTTGCACAGCGAGAACTGAATAACCCTGCCTGAAACCCAGCCCAACCCCCTTGACATTTAAAACGTTTTAGAGTATAATATAAGCGCTTCTAAAACGTTTTAGGCCACGTCTTCTCCCGTACAGGAATAGGAATTCACCTATGCCCGTGACTTTGCAAGACATTGCCAAACGGCTGGGAGTCTCAGTTGCCACCGTCTCACGAGCCCTGGCCGGTTATACCGATGTCGCCGCCTCCACCCGCCAGCGGGTACTGCAAGCCGCCCAGGAGATGGGCTACCGCCCGAACATCATCGCCCGCATGCTACAGAAGCAGCGCACCGACACCATTGGCTTCATCATCCCCACCCACGGCCCTCGCTTCTCCGATCCTTTCTTCAGCGAACTCCTGGCTGGCATCGGCAACAGCGCCGCCGAGCAGGACTACGACCTGCTTGTCTCCACCTGCTCCCCGGACACACCCGATGAGTTGCAGGCTTACGAACGGTTTGCCCAGGGACGCCGCGTGGATGGCATGTTGGTGGTGCGCACACGCCACCAGGACCAGCGCGTCGCCTATCTAGTCGAACAGGATTTCCCTTTCGTCGCCTTTGGCCGGTCGGACCTGGAAGCGGATTTTCCTTACCTGGACGTGGACAGTGAGGCGGGCTTGCGCCAACTGACCCAGCACCTAATTGACCTGGGCCACCGGCACATCGCCTACCTCAGTGCCCCGCTGAACCTGATGTTCGCTTTTCATCGGATGGAAGGATACAAGAAGGCGCTGGCAGCCAACGGCATCCCCTTTGACGAGGCCGCTATGACCATCGGCGAGTTGACGGAGCGTAGCGGTTACAAGGCGGGGCGGGACTTCCTGACCCGGGACAATCCTCCCACCGCCATCATCGCCTGCAACGACCTGATGGCACTAGGGGTCATCAGCGCGGCTCAGAGGTTGGGGTTGACGGTCGGGCGCGACGTGTCCGTGACCGGCTTCGACGACGTCTCCCTGGCTGCCCACTCCCACCCGCCGTTGACCACCGTGCGGCAGCCCATCTATGAGATTGGGCAGCGCGTTTGCGGGACACTGATCCATCTGCTGCAAGAGGAGACGCTGGAAGAACGGCACGTGATGCTGGAGCCACAGTTGATCGTGCGAGAGTCGTGCGGAGCATCCGCTTCTTGGGAAGCCGGTTAGGAGTCCAACCATGTTGGGCGGTTCCGGCCAAGACGGCCAATACGACTGGCCTGCTACCCCAAAGGAGTGGCATTTTCAGAGCAGAGAAGGGAGGTGATGAGTATACGCCAGGGAACCACGAACATTGTTATCGGCATCTGTTAAACCCACTATTTAGCGACAAGGAGGAGTTTCGAGATGAAAAAGTACACAAGTTTGTTGATGCTCGGCGCTATCCTGGCCAGCCTGCTGGCGGCCTGCGCGGCGCCCGCACCGGAGATCGTCGAGGTCACCCGCATCGTGACCGAGAAGGAAGAGGTCGAGGTCCCCGTCGAGGTCGAGGTCGAAGTCACGGTAGAAGTACCAGCCGAGGCAGGTGAGAAAACCGTCGTCGAGTTCTGGACCACCGACAACGAGGAAGATCGGGTGAACGTGTACGAGGCGGTGGCGGCTGGATTCATGGCCGAACACCCCGAGATCGAAGTGCGCATCATCCCGATCGAGGAAGCAGGCGTTTCGCAGCGCATCGCGACGGCGATGGCCGCCAACCGGCTGCCGGACATCGTCCGCATGGGCATCGAGCGCGTGGCGACCTTCGCCGCCGACGAAATCCTGGACGAGGACGCCGCTGAGGCCGTGATCGCCAGCATCGGTGAGGACGACTTCCGCGATGGCCCGCTGGCCATGGTCACTGACCCAGCCACCGGCAAGTACGCCGCCGTGCCCTTCGACGGCTGGATCCAGGCCATCTGGTACCGTGCCGATATATTCGGGGAGGCGGGCCTCAACGCGCCGGTCTCCTGGGACGACATCAACGCCGCCTGCGACGCACTCCCCGGCACGGGCAACCTGCTGTACGCCCTCACGCTCGGCACAGACCCAGGCCAGAACTATCCGCACCAGGTCTTTGAGCAAGTGGCTATATCGAACAATGCCTGGCCCTTCGACGAGGCCGGTAACGTCACCATGGATACGCCGGAGATGGTCGAGGCGCTAGCGTTCTACTCCGAGTTGCAGCGTTGCGCGATGCCCGGCCCGCAGTTCTGGCGCGGCGCGCGCGAGGCCTACGAGCTAGACCAGGCCGGTATGCTGTTCTACTCCACCTACATCATGGACGACCTGGTAGACGGCTCCGGCATGGAAGCCGGCGGCACAGTCGATCTCGCCGTGGAGGACCTGGCGCTCAATACCGGCTTCGCGTCGCAGATGGAAGGGCCGAACGGCTCTGCCTCCTACGGCCAGTTGGTGACGCTGGGCATCATGCAGGGCGCCAAGCCCGAAGCGCAGATGGTCGTGGAGTACTTTTTGACCGAGGGCTACATTGACATCCTGGCCCTGGCCCCCTTCGGCAAGGTACCCGTGCTGGAGAGCGCAGTGGATGAGTGGGGCGAACTCAGCCCCTACTTTGCGAACTACTCGGCCGATACGCTGGCCCAGATCGCCGGTGGGTTCGATTCCATGCAGCGCTGGCTCTTCCGCCCGGACTATGACGCCACAGAGCGGGCCGTGGTCGGCGACATCGAGGCCCGGCTGCTGATCTCGCAAGCCATCAGCAACATCGCCCTGGAAGGCACTATGACGCCTGAAACCGCCGCCGCGTGGCTGCAGGAGCAGGTCGAGGCTATGCTGGCCGAACGCCAGTAGACCTAGAACGACGGCTGGGGATGCAGCATCGAGTGCTGCGTCCCCAGCACTTTTGGTGAAGAAGCCAGGTTTTTAAGAAAAAACCTGGCTTCTAATCCTGGTAGTGAATTGGGAGGGTAAGATTATGACTGCCTCAGCCAAAGGTTCGCAATTATCCTTTAGCAGGCGTTGGAACTCGCTCGAGGCCCGCGAGGCCCGTCTGGCTTGGATGTTGATCCTACCTACAGCAGTAATCGTTTTCGGATTGATCCTCTTCCCGGCGATCTTTAGCGTATGGATCAGTTTTCGTGACGTGGGACTCAAGAACCTGAACGACGTCTTTCAAGCGCCATTCGTGGGCCTGGGTAACTATCGCGCGGTCGTCAACGATTTCGCCTTCAAATGGCAAGGTCGGCAGAGCTGGGGAGCAGCGGTCAACAGCATCGTCTACTCGTTCAGTTCGACGATTCTGACGATGGTCGTCGGCCTGATCGCGTCGCTGCTTCTCAACCGGCCATTCCGCGCCCGGGGACTGGCGCGCGCCATCTTCCTGTTCCCCTACGTCGCGCCGATCGTCAGCATCGCCTTCGTCTGGCGCTGGATCCTCGACCCTCGCCCATCGGGGGTGCTCAACGATATCCTGATGAAATTGAGCCTCATTGAGTTGCCCAAAGCGTACCTGGCGACGCGCGGCCTCGCGCTCGTTTTGGTGATCATCTTCACGGCGTGGCGTTACTTCCCGTTTGCCATGCTGATGATCCTGGCGCGGCTACAGGCCATTGACAAGACCATGTACGAGGCTGCCGATGTGGATGGCGCGAACACCTGGCATAAGTTCTTGTACATTACGATACCTGAGCTGCGCTATGTATTGGGCTCCATCTTCCTGCTCCGGTTGATCTGGACGTTCAACAAGTTCGACGACATCTACCTGCTGACCGGAGGCGGCTTTGGCACGAATGTACTTCCGGTGCTCACGTACCAGTTCAGTTTTGGGTCATTCAACTTTGGCAAAGGTGCAGCCAACGCCATGATCTTGCTGATCATCCTGGTCGCATTCCTGCTGATATACGTGAGTACCGTCATGAGAAGCGTCGAGGATTGACGGAGGCAAAGATGACTGCAAATAACCCCACCCACCCCTCAAGAGACGAACGTTTGAGTTTGATTGACCACCTGGCGCAGTGGATCAACTGGCCCCGCTTCATTTTCGCAGTGACGCTGGCGTTCTTCCTGACCAGTATCCTGTTCCCCTTTTACTGGATGGTGAGTTCATCCTTCAAGACCTACGCCGAGATTGGCGGACGGGAACCGGTCTATATCCCCGGCGCCCTGCGGCCGGAGGCTTACCTGGAGCTATTCGACTTCTGGAACTTTGGCGCCAATATCGTCAACAGTCTCAAAATCGCGATTCCCACGGCCATCATCGCCGTGATCTTGTCTACGTTAGGCGCGTACGCGGTGGCCCGGCTGAACTTTAAAGGCAAGAGCGTGATGCTCAATGGCATCCTGATCGTCTACCTGTTTCCGGGCATTCTGTTGATCATCCCTTTGTTTGCGATGGTGTCCCGGATCGGCGCAAGCATTGGGTTCGAGGTGCAGGACAACCTCTCGGTGTTGATCCTCACCTACCTGGCACAGACGCTCCCCGTCGCGCTCTACATGTTGGCTAACTACTTTCGCACCATCCCGGCCGAGATCGAGCAGGCTGGTCTGATTGACGGTTGCAGCCGCCTGAGCGTGATCTGGCGGATCACGTTACCCCTGGCTATCCCGGCGCTGATCTCGGTCGGCATCTACACCTTTATGATCGCCTGGAACGAGTTCCTCTACGCGCTCGTGTTCCTGAACAGCCGCGATCTGTTCACCATGCCGATCAAGATCAACACCATCTTTAACGATCCCAGCCCGCGCCCGCACGTCGTCATGGCCGCCTCGACCATTATGACCTTGCCGGTAGTCACTCTCTTTCTCGCTCTAGAACGGTTCCTCGAGGAGGGACTCACGGCTGGAGGCGTGAAGGGATAAGTCCACTGATGACGCCGGAAAACCGCATAGCCGACCACCTGACCTTTCTGTACGGCGACGCGCGGGTGCCAGCCCTGCTGGCACGGCTGCGTGCCAGCCTGACGCAATTTCAGCAGCGAAACCCCCAGTCCCGCACGGCAGGGGAGAGCCCAACTCCGCAGGAGCGACTGACGGAGCGGGACGCCATCCTCATCACCTACGGCGACCAGGTGATGGAGCCAGGCAAGCCCCCGCTGCAAACCCTGGCCGAGATACTCGAGAAGCACGTCAAGGGCGTCATCACCGGCATCCACGTCCTGCCCTTCTTCCCCTACTCCTCCGACGATGGATTCTCCATCATTGACTACACAGTTGTCAACCCTGACCTCGGCGACTGGGCGGACATCGAACGGCTGGGCCGTTACTTCCGCCTCATGTTCGACGCCGTCATCAATCACATCTCGATGCACAGTGGCTGGTTCCAGGAGTTCCTGAAAGGCAATCCTGAGTTCGCCGACTATTTTATCGTCGTCGAAGAGGGAACCGACCTCTCGCAGGTCGTCCGCCCCAGGGCGCTACCGCTCCTGACCCGCGTGCAGACGGCCCACGGCGAGCGGTTAGTCTGGACCACCTTCAGCGCAGACCAGATTGACCCCAACTACGCCAACCCCGATGTGCTGCTCAGGATCATCGAAATTCTCCTGCTCTACGTCGAAAAGGGAGCCGAGATCATCCGCCTGGACGCCATCGCCTACCTGTGGAAGAAGATCGGCACGACCTGCATCCACCTGGAGGAGACACACCGGGTGGTGAAACTCCTTCGCGCCGTTTTTGACGCCGTCGTACCCCACATGATTATCGTCACCGAGACCAACGTGCCTCACGAGGAGAACATCTCATACTTCGGCGACGGCTCAGATGAGGCCCAGATGGTCTACCAGTTCTCTTTGCCCCCTCTGGTCCTTCACGCCTTCCATTCCGGCGCTGCCTCCTACCTCTCCAGGTGGGCCGCCGGCCTCTCCACCCCCTCCGGTAGCACCACCTTCTTCAACTTCCTGGCCTCCCACGACGGGATCGGAGTGCGGCCTGTCGAGGGTATCCTCAGCCCATCGGAGGTTCAGAGCCTGGTCAAGCGCACTCTCGACCACGGCGGCTTTGTCTCTTACAAGACGAATGCTGACGGCAGCCAAAGCGTCTACGAACTGAACATCTCCTACTTCGATGCGCTCTCTGATCCTAGCAGTGCCGAGCCGCTGGACTTGCAGGCGCGCCGCTTCCTGGCCTCCCAGGCGATTATGCTCAGCCTGGCTGGGGTGCCGGGCATCTACGCACACAGTCTGTTCGGTTCCCGCAGTTACCCCGCCGGCGTGGAGGAGACCGGGCGGTATCGCTCCATCAACCGGGAGAAGTTCCGGCGCGACGAACTGGAGCGTGAGTTAGCGGACCCCTCCTCGCTGCGCTCCAAGGTGTTCTATCCTTGCCTCCACCTCATCCGCACACGCGCGGCACACCCGGCCTTTCATCCCAACGGCGCGCAGCAGGTGCTGTTCGGCCCCTCTGGAAACGAATCACTGTTCACGCTGGTGCGCACCTCCCCGGACGGGTGCGAGAAGATCATCTGCATCCACAACGTGTCTAACTCCGCACAACCCTTCCGAGTCGATTTGAAAGCGTTGTCCATCCAGCACACCGGTGCCCTGCGGGACGTTATCTCAGGGACATCCTACCCGGTGGCTGACAGCGACGATCTGAGACTCACCGTCGGCCCGTACCAGGCAATATGGTTGAAAGCACAGGAGCAAAGCCAGGCCGGCTAAGGTGAGCCGGACTGCGGACCGACACCCACCCCTGAGGCTGGCTCTGGTACCCCAGCGCAGCCTCTCCCAGACGCAACGATCCTGCCATCACCCCGACCTCCAAGCACGACCCACCTGGTAAGACCCCCAGCACCAGGCAATCAAGAGCAATAGTACTAATTTCCTATTCACTAGCCTGTCGAGTTGTGGTATTATAGTATCGAGAGAGGTTAGAATACTACGTCACTATGGTTAGAAAATGGTTAGAGCAATCATATAGAGCGTCATCATAGCACCAAAACTCTCGAAAAATGGTTAGAAAACCGGGATAGAGTTATGAGAAACAAGGGGGTATGAAGATGAAGAACCAGGCCAACATCCGTAGAGTGGCTACTTTTCTGGTCCTATGCACACTGGCGATGACGCTCGTCAGCGCAGTACCCGCTCCACTGCCTTCGGTGCGCGTCATTGTACAGGGTACCAGCGTCGCCGACGCGGTAGCGGCCGTGAACGCCAACAATGGCCATGTCACGGCTGAGATCGGCATCATCAACGCTGTCGTGGCTGAGGTGCCCCAGGACTGTCTGGCTCGCCTGGCCGAAACAGACGGCGTCATCCGCGTGACGGAAGACCGCCCGGTGCAGCAGTCAGGCCAGCGCGTCGATGTGGAGTTCGTCAAGGCCATCGGGGCTGCTGAGGTGTGGGAGACTGGCAACCTGGGGGCAGACGTCACGGTGGCCATCCTCGACAGCGGGATTGACCCCACCTTCAGCACTCTTCGCCGACCCCCAAAGGGCGGAGGCAACCGCATTCTGGCCTACTATGACGTGTTCTCTGAAAAACTGTACAAGCCACACCGTTTGCTCCGGTCGCCCAGGGACCCCAACGGCCACGGCACTCACGTCGCGGGCATCATAGGCAACAGTGCCTATGAGCGGCAAGACAAAGAGTACCGAGGCATCGCGCCAGCCGCCAATCTGGTGGCCGTGCGCGTGCTCGACGAGACCGGCGTGGGTACCTACGCGGACGTGATTCAGGGGATCGACTGGATCGTACAGAACAAGGACACCTACAACATCCGCGTGCTCAACATCTCGCTGTACGCGCCGGTGTACGCACCCTACTGGGCTGACCCGCTCAACCTGGCGGCCATGGCAGCCTGGCAGGCCGGCATCGTCGTGGTTACCAGCATAGGCAACACCGGCCCCGACCCGATGAGCATCGGCGTGCCGGGCAACACCCCCTACGTCATCACCGTGGGCGCGTTCACCGACAACCGTACCCCGGAGGACTTCAGCGACGACTACATCCTGCCCTTCTCCGCCACCGGCCCCACCCTGGACGCCTTCGTCAAACCCGACCTGATCGCGCCGGGAGCGCACGTCATCTCGCTGATGCAGCGCAACACGTACCTGAGCCAACAATACCCCGAAAACCGGATCGACAACCGCTACTTCCAGATGGCGGGCACCTCCATGTCCACGGCCGTGGTCTCCGGCATCTCCGCCCTGGTGCTCAGCGAACACCCTGAATTGACGCCCGACCAGGTGAAGTGCCGATTGACGATGACCGCCCGTCCGCAATTCAGCGAGTACACCGGAGAAGCAGCCTACAGCACGTGGGAGCAGGGAGCGGGCCGCGTCTGGGCACCCGACGCCGTCTTCACCGACATAGAATGTATGGCGAACCAGGGTATGGACCTGGCGGCTGACCTGGCTGGCCAGAAGCCCCAGGACCACTACCAGGGCTGGACCTTCTATGATCCTGAGACCGAGGAATTCCGCATCCACGATGACGGAGGGGATTACTGGGCTGGTGGCTATGACAGGTGGAACGGTGAGTACGACAGTTGGGCCGATGGCTACGACGATTGGGCTGGCGGCACGACCAACTGGTCAGGCGGCTTCCACGATTGGCTCAGCGGATACGAGAGTTGGGCTGGTGGTTACAATACCTGGGCCGGCGCCTACGACATTTGGGCCAGTGACTATAATTGCTGGAGCGGTGGCCGCAGTTGGGCCGACGGCCGCAGTTGGGCCGACGGCCGTAGTTGGGCCGATGGCCGTAGTTGGGCCGATGGCCGTAGTTGGGCCGATGGCCGTAGTTGGGCCGATGGCCGTAGTTGGGCCGATGGCCGTAGTTGGGCCGACAACTTCAATTGGACCGGCGGTTACTCCTCGTGGGCCGGCGGTTACGAGAGTTGGGCCGACGGCCGCAGTTGGGCCGATGGCCGCAGTTGGGCTGACACCATCGGCGACCCAGAGTGGGCAGCCGCCTTCGCCAATCTGGAGAATGTGCCCGCCGGAACATCAGGCGTGGGCACTGACTGGGTGAACGTCGAGTGATCCCGTTACTCGTGTGACGGCAACAGGGATAGCGCTGAAGCCGACGTAGGACAGGATGGCATCCTGTCCTACGTTGCTGTACGCTATTGTTGGACAAGTTGCCAACTTGTCCTACATTTCTTCAAACCGCGCCAATTGCTCTTCGGCGCGCCGCTGATCGGCGGCGGCCCCCAACCGCTCGAATACCTGCCGGGCCGCGATCAGTTCGTCGCGGGCCTCCTCCGGCCGATCCAGCGCCAGCCAGAGCAAACCACTCCAGTAAGCCGTCCTCCCGGCTTCCAACCGTGAACCACTGGCACAAAAGATGGCAGCACTGCGCTCCAGATGATAGCCAGCGGCCACCAGGTCGCCGCGTGCCTGGGCGATGCGCCCCACAAGGCGCTCATATCGCCCCCATTCAACCGACTCTCCTTCATCGGCGCCAGTCACCTCCCGCAGCAAATTAAGGCCGCGCTCGGCCCACTGCAAGGCAGCATCGATCTGGCCCCGTTCCAGGTGCAGCATACCTTGCCAATAGTACACGTCGTTCAGATTCAGGCTGGCACGGGCACCAGCCTCTTCATACAAGGGAATGGCGGTGTTCAGGTACCGGGCACAGTCAGCCCAGCGCTCCTGCAGCAGATAGAGCCGGCCTAGATTCGCGTGGGCCTGGGCCAGTTCGTAGGGATGGGCAATGCGCTGTGCAATGGCAAGACTCCGACAGAGATTCTCCTCCGCTTTGGCCCATTCGCCACGGTCGATGTACAGCGCGCCCAGGTTCGTGCAGGCCAGGGCCAGTCCCTCGACCTCGCCGATACGCTCGTGCACCTCGGCCGCGCGCTCGTAATCGGCCAACGCGCCATCCCAATCGCCGCCGGCGTCCTTGAGGATGCCCAGGTTGTTCAGGGAGCGCGCGCAACCAACGACGTCCCCCAGCCGTTCGCGGAGCCCCAGAGCACGTTCGACGCACTTCGCCGCCTCGTCCCACTCGCTGCGATCGTAGTACACACCCCCCAGCCGGTTGAGGATGGACGAGAGCACGTCGTAGTGCTCGGTATCGCGCACCAGGGCCACCCCCCGCTCCAGCCACTCTTGCGCTGCGGTCAGGTCCCCCCGGCGCCGGCTGAGACATCCCAACTCTGAGTAAATCTGGGCGCACAATGCGGGGAGTGTCGCTCTCGTGTAGCCGAGTTGGGCCAGCCCTTGATGTAGCCAGATTTCCGCCTCCTGCAGGTCGCCGCGCTTCTCCCACACCTGTCCCAGCCTGAGCATAGCCTGTGCGCGCGCCTCCGGGGCAGCCTCCTCCCACTCTTCCAATGCAGCACGGTAGCAAGCGGTGGCTTCTTCATACTCGCCGATGTGCTGTTCAACCTCCCCCAGCCCGACGGCCGCCTGCCAACGCTCGGATTGGTAGTTGCCCAGGTGCTGCAAGAGTTGCAATACCCGGCTGTAGTACTCAATGGCCTCCCGGTTGGCAAATCGTTCACGGGCGCGGTCACCTGCCAGCAACGCGTAGCGCATGGCCTTGTCGCGCACGCGGGCGCGGTCGTAGTGTAATGCCAACACTTCGACCTGGTTGCTCAGATCGGCAGTGTAGAGGTCTTCAATGCACTCGGCCACTGTGCGATGCATCTCGGGGCGCCGGCTGCGCAGCAGGCTGCGGTAGACCGTCTCCTGAGTGAGGATGTGGCGGAAGGCGTACACATGCTCGCCAGCCTGGGGTCGTTCCTCCAGCAACCCCAAGTCGATGAGTCGTTCCAGCGAGGGTACCACCCTGACGGCACCGTGGAGCCGGCGTTCGACCTTCTCCAGCAAGCGGGCGGCGAACTGCAGGCCGATGACAGCACCACAGCGTAGCACGTGTTGCAAGTCCTCTGGTAGGCGGTCCACACGCGCCATCATCAGCCCACGCAAGGTGGTAGGGACCTCCAGTGTCTGCAATGCCACGGCTGAGGCCACCTGCCACTGACCATCCCCTAGCGTCAGCACCTCCTTCTCAATCAACATACGCACGAACTCTTCAATGTAGAAGGGGTTGCCCTCGGCGCGGGTCAGGATTGTGTCGACAAGCGGCTCCGGTAGACCTTCCAGGTCCACCAGGTGTCCCAACAGCGCCCGGCTGTGCCCTGGCGAGAGAGGCCTCAACTCCAGAGAGAGAGATACAGGCGCCTCCAGGGGCTCCTCTGCCGGGGGAACCGCAAGGTCCAGAGGCACCTCCGGTCGCGGTCGCATGATGACACACAGGAACACAGGCGCTTCGTGGACGAGACCAGCCAGCGCTTCCAAGGCATCTCGCGAGAGGTCATCAGCCCAGTGGAAGTCATCCAAGATCAGCACGACCGGCCGCACTCGGGCCTCGCCCAATAGCCACTGGCGCAGCGCCACAGCCGTCAACTGCTTGACGCGCTCCGGTTCCAGGTGGTGCAGGACAGCCCGTTCCTCTGGAGCCAGCGGCAGTCCCAATATCTGCCGCAGGAAGAGGCGCAGGGCAGGTGAGACCCGGTCGTCCCACGCCGTGTCAGGCGGGCAGGTGCGCTGGACATCCTGCAGTAACGAGCGAAAGATACCATAGCCGATCCCCTGGGCGTAGGGCAGCCCACGCCCCTGCCAGATCGCAACCTGACCGGGCACGACGCTTGAGAGCCATTCGGAGACCAGCCGCGATTTGCCCATGCCAGCCTCACCACGAATCGTCACCAGCCGGCCATGCCGATCGTCGAGGAAGGCGGACAACAAGGCACGTAACTGCTCCAGCTCGGCATCGCGCCCCAGGAGCAAGGCCGTGACCCCTACCACGCCCCGCGTCGGCAATGGTTCGGAGCGATCCCCCATTGCCTCGTAGACCGCCACAGGCTCGTCAACCCCTTTGACCTGAGTCGTACCCATCGCCTGGAAGTTGAAGAGTGCGCGCGTCCGCTGGTAGACGCGGGAACTGACCAGAATGTGGCCGGGCCGGGCCAGCGACTCCAATCGCGCTGCCAGGTTGACCGTCTCCCCGATGACGGTGTAGGCCGCTTGCTCCCGGGTGCCGATGATCCCGGCGACGGCCAGTCCGCTGTGGATACCTACGCGCATCTGCAGGGGAGCACCAAACTGAGTGCGCGCGATGGGCTCGAACTCAGCCGCGGCCCTTTGCATATCCAACGCAGCGCGGACAGCCAATTCCGGGTCGTTCTCGTGTGCGATGGGTGCGCCGAAGACCGCCATCAGGCCATCACCAGTGAACTTGTCTACGACGCCATCGTAGCGGTGGACACATTCCACCAGGCGGCTCAGCAGGTCGTTGATCAGATTAAAGACCGACTCCGCGTCCAGGGAGGCCGCGAGGTGAGTGAAGTTCACCGCATCGGCAAAAAGCACCGCCACCTCGCGGCGTTCACCGCGCAGCCGCTCCTGATCGTGCAGGACACCCTCAGCAACGGCAGAAGGGATGTAACGGCGCAGGCGGCGCACGGCCTCCTGGGCCGCGGCCAGATCGCGCCGCGCGTCCGCCTCGCCCGTCCCCCCTTTTATCCCCCCCAGTGGGGACAGAGGGAAGGGACTGCCACCGCCGGCGAGGGCAGTACCACAAGCAATGCAATGGGACGCTGTATCAGGATTTGGAGACCCGCATTGAGGACAGCGCATAGTAGTATTTTAGCATACTCTGCGTGTAGTGCCAACTGACCAACCTACCGCCACCGGGGTGCATTTAGCGCAGCCAGCGCACAGAAAAGGGCCGGTCTTTTCGACCGGCCCCTTTGAAGCCTACCCGAAACTCTCTCAAATCAGGCCCCAAACTTGATGAGCCGCCCCGCGTAGGCCATCGCCAGGGGCAACAGGTCCACGTGGTGGATATGTCCCAGGCCACCTGCCATACAGGGCCGTTCCCCGAACTGCGCCACGCCGTCGGGCCGGATGTATTTCGACCACAGAAGCACCGGCAGTTCGTGCCAACTGTGCCCTGCCAACAGCGCCGGGGTGGAGTGATCGCCCGTGACAACGACTACGTCCGGTTCCAGCGCCAGGACATCCGGCAGCACTGCGTCGAAGTGCTCGATCACATTCACCTTGCCCTCGAAGTCCCCATCCTCTCCCCGGCTGTCGGTCTTCTTGACGTGGAAGAAGAAGAAGTCATAGCCGGCCCAATGTCGCCTGAGCGTCTCGACCTCGTCCTCGATGGTCTCCCCCGTAGGGAGAACCTCCATCCCGGCCAGTTCGGCCACGCCCCGGTACATCGGGTAGGTGGCGATAGCCCCACAACGCAGCTTGTAGACCTGCGACATCTTGGGGAGTCCCGGGTCCTTCGCGATGCCGCGGAGGTTGCAGCCGTTAGCCGGGTGCTCGTCCGCCAGGAGTTTCCGGGCCTCAACCATCCATTGATTGAGCAGTGCCGCAGTATGGGCTGCCTCAGGACGCAGCGGTTCAACCGGTAACGGCGGTTTGCCCACCTGCTGTGGATCGGTCTCGGTAAGGCCATCGCACAACCCCTGCCCCCGCAGCACCAACACGAAGCGGTACTCCTTCACCGGTTCGACGAACGTCTCCACGCCCGGAAGGTGAATCTGGCATAACTTCTCGCACAACCGGGCTCCCACCTCCGTAGGAATGCGGCCTGCCCGCCGATCAGTGATCAGGCCCGTCTGGGGGTCGATGGTGCAAAAGTTGCCACGCGCCGCCACGTCGTCGGGCTGCAGACCGAAGCCGATGCCCAGCGCCTCCAGCACCCCGCGTCCAATCTCATATCGCAGCGGGTCATAGCCAAAGAGGGCCAGGTGACCCGGCCCGCTACCTGGGGAGATGCCAGGTGCGACAGGCGTGCTCATACAGCAGATGGAACGCACAGCCAGCGCGTCAAGGTTGGGAGTGTGCGCCGCCTCCAACTCTGTAGGCCCATCGGGCGTCATCGGCAGTCCCCCCACCCCATCCAGAACGAGCAAGAGGATTTTGGCCTCGCCCTCGATCGCCAACTCGTGCATCAAATCCAGGTCAGCCATTCATTTCCCCTATCGGATCGCCAGTTCCGTCTGCTTATCGAAGACGTGCATATGATCCATGTTGAAGGCGACCTGTATCGTGTTGCCCACACATGCGCCTGTGCGCGGGTCGAAGCGACCCAGGAACTGGATGTGCTCTGCCACCAGATAAACGACGACCTCGTTGCCCATCAACTCAGTCACGTCCACTTTGGCCTCCACCAACGCCTTGTTAATGCCCGGCGGGGCATATTCGGGGTCGTGAGTGTCCTCAGGACGGACGCCGAAGACAATCTCCTTACCCAGATGCTGACGGTAGACCTGTGCCTTGTCTTCGGGAACCTCCAGGGCAAAATCTCCACAGTCCACAACCACCTTGCCGTCTCGCTCCACCAGTGTGGCGTCCATAAAATTCATCGCCGGGCTGCCGATGAAGCCAGCGACGAAGACATTGGTCGGGGTGTCGTAGAGCGCCTGCGGGCTAGCTATCTGATGCAAGAACCCATCCTTCATCACCGCGATGCGGGTCCCCATCGTCATGGCCTCGACCTGGTCGTGGGTCACATAGATGATAGTCGTCCCCAGCCGCTGATGGAGCTTGCTGATCTCGGCGCGGGATTGCACGCGCAATTTGGCGTCCAGGTTGGAGAGCGGTTCGTCCATCAGAAACACGTGCGGTTCGCGCACAATAGCGCGGCCCACCGCCACGCGCTGCCGCTGGCCACCGGACAGTTGCTTGGGCTTGCGCTCCAACAGGTTCTCAATGCCCAGCATCCTGGCCGCCTCGTGCACACGCTGGCCAATCTCCTGCTTGGGGGTCTTACGTAGCTTGAGGCCGAAGGCCATGTTGTCGTAGACCGACATGTGGGGATACAGCGCGTAGGACTGGAAGACCATGGCGATGTCCCGGTCCTTGGGCGGCACGTCGTTGACCAACCGGTCGCCGATGTAGATATTGCCCTCGGTGATCTCCTCCAGACCGGCCAGCAGGCGCAAAGAGGTGGTCTTGCCGCAGCCCGAGGGGCCGACGAAGACCAGGAATTCCTTGTCCGGGATTTGGATGTCGAGGTCGGCGACCGCGACAACTTCACCAAACCGCTTAGTCACATGCTCATACGTTACGCTTGCCATTTGATTGTGCTCCTTCCATTTGAGTCTAAGATTACTATGCTATGGTCGAGGCCGCGCCCCCGACTACGCCAGGACAATCCGAACCCCCAACTGGCTCAGGTCCCACAACACCGGCGAAGGGGCCTCACGGGCAGTGACGATGACATCCGCGTCAGAAGAGGGCGCGATGTAAGCAGCCGCCACCCGCCCCACCCGCCCAGCCGGCACCAGAACGATGACCTGAGACCCAATCTCCAGCAACATCCGCGCGATCTCCGCCTGCGGGAGACTATCGCCAGTCAAACCATCCACAGCGCTAACGCCACCCAGCTCCAGGATCACGTGATCGGCTCGCAGGTTGGGAAGCACCGTTCTGGTCAGTTGGCCCACCAGCCCCAGGTCATGCCCCTCAGCCTGACCACCCGCGACGATCAGGGTGTGTGAGGTGTTGGTAGCGAGCCAGTGAGCCACCTCAAGCCCATTGGTGATAACGGTGATCCGCGAGCGTGCGCCCAGACAACGCGCAACCTCCAACAGGAGCCGTCCCGGACCCAGGAAGACGGTTTCACCATCGGCGATCATCCCGGCCACGGCCTGGCCGATGCGCGCTTCCTGGGCTCTGGATGGGACACGGGTACCCTCCGGCACGCCTTCTCCGGCTGCCACGGCCCCGCCGTGCACACGCCGCACCGCTCCCTGCTCTTCTAGCGTCTTCAGGTCCCGCCGGATGGTCGAGGCGTTCACACCAAATCGAGTCGCCAGTTCCGCCACGCGGACGACGCCATCCTGCGCCACCATCTTGGCGATGGCAGCGCGTCTTTCGGCGGTCAAAGCAGGCAGTGGACGCTGGTTCACGGTCATTATTTTATCACATTGTGCGCGATTTGTCAACACCTATGTGCGTGATTCGGCGCGGTTCGGGGCCTTATTTGTGCACTTTCGCGCACAATCACCCTCAATGCACTGCTTAGACATTGCTTACGAAGGAGAAATCAACCTCGACCAGGAATGTCAGTTTTAGCGCCCGAGCAGTCAAAACGGCCCGCCCTGGCTGTCAGTCGAGCCAACTTGCATACATGGTGGGTTGTGCTAAAATTCATTTGAGAAACCGGGTTTTTCAGAAAAAACCCGGTTTCTTTCCCCGAATTTTTGAGAAGATACCGGAGACCGAAGTGCAGAGAGAACAGTAAATGGAAAGCCAGCGAGGCAAGCGGTTGATATGGAAAAAATTGGGGCTGGGACTCTCCGGGTTCCTGCTCTTTGTCCTCGCCCTGGGGATGATGAAAGAGGGAGCCGGAGGGTTGGCACCGCTTCTGCGGGATCATCTGGCGGTCACCAACACTGCCGACAGCATGGGATTCGGCTTGCTGATGGCCTATCTGGTTCTGGGTGGATCACCGGTGGCAGCCGCGGCAGTAGCCCTGTTGAGTGCTAGCACGCTGTCCTCTCTCCAGGCCTTCACTATGATTGCTGGCTCCCGCTTGGGCGCCTGTCTCACTGTCCTGCTGGTTGGCTTCGTCTACACCCTGCGGGGGCACGAGCAATGGGCCGCGCTCACCGCGGGCATCCTTTCTCTCCTGCTTACCGGCTCGATCCAGTTGGGGTCCCTACCGATGGGACTGCTGATCCTCAGCCGGGGCTGGCTCAATGACCCTTCTATTCCCGCCCTGGAAGGACTAGCAGCCGGCGTCAACCAGGGACTGGAACCACTGCTCGGCCCCCTGGTGGCCTTCCTCCCCGACTGGATGCTTTTCGTAGCCGGTGTGGGACTGGTGACACTCAGTTTTCGCCTCTTTGACCACGCCATGCCCCAGGTGCGGCTGGAGAGAACCGATCTCGGCCAGGTCTCCAGGCTGGTCTATCGCCCCGAAGTCATGTTCCTGATGGGACTGGCGATCACCCTGTTCACGATGTCCGTCTCCATCTCTGTGGGCATCCTGGTCCCCCTCTCTGCCCGAGGCTACATGCGCCGCGAGAACATCATTCCCTACATTCTAGGGGCGAACATCTCCACCTTTGCGGACACACTGGTCGCGGCGGCACTGTTGGGAGACCCTCGGGCGATAACAGTGGTGGTGACGCATATAGTCTGCGTGGCCATCGTCTCCCTGCTCCTCATTCTATTGGCCTACCGACCCTACGAGCGGGCCATCTCGGATGCGCTGGCCTGGATCACCCGCCGGCGCAGGAACTTCACTCTCTTCCTGAGCATCATCTTTGTCATCCCTGTGGCGCTTATCTTGCTGTAACGAGGGTGGTGGAAAATGAGGATTCTGCTCTGTACCAACGGCTCTTCCCACACAGATCGGGCGCTGGAGATGGGAGTGCGTATCGCACAAAAGGCGGCGAGCGAAGTAGATATCCTGGTCGTAGCCGAACGCGACCGGGAGAAGAAAGCCCGTCGGATGGCCAAGGCGGCCGCTGCCGACCTGGAAGCAGCAGGGATGCCGGTCACCATCCACCGGCGGACCGGCAGGATGGCCGACGAGGTGGTCCTTCAAGCACAAACCGCCCCGTACGATCTGGTGATCATCGGCAGCCGGGGGCGGCGGGGAGTGATGCGATTGCTGCTGGGCTCGGCGGCCCTCCACGTCACCGGGCACGCGCCGGCCTCCGTCCTGATAGCCAAGGGACGCACCCGCGACCTCAGGCGGTTCCTGGTCTGTTCCTCCGCCGGCCCAGTGAGCGAGCATACTATCCAGTTCGCCGGTCGCCTCGCTCAAGCCGTAGGGGCTTCGGTGACCCTGCTCCACGTGATGTCCCAACTGCCGCTGGCTGCAGACGCCATCTCAGACGACCTGGATGCATCGGCGGAGGAACTGATGCAGCGCAACTCACGGGAGGGGGTACACCTCAAGCAAATGCTGGAACTGCTGGCGGCGGAAGGGCAAGCGGGCCGCGCAGTTGTCCGGCACGGACTGGTGCTGGACGAGATCATCGCCGAAGCCCGGGAGGGCCGATACGACCTGCTAGTGACCGGGGCTCACGTCACCCCCGGCCTGAACGCGCGACTGGTGGGCGATCTAAGCGCCGACATCCTGCTGGCGGCCGACCGCCCCGTGCTCGTAGTCCGCTGACCGCGGCCTGAGCCGGACCGCGGCCACCAGGGCCAGATCGGTCAGGTCCGGCTGGGGGCCGATCCACCTGGTAAGATACGAACCGAACACGTGCGACTGGAAGTGATCATCCGGCGCGGCGCTGTTGACGTCTATGCCCCGTTCGGTTATAATAGTGTCCGAAGTCGAAGGAGCAGTCATAACGGCCTCAGCAGAGGCCCCAACGTGAGCCATACGACAAAACGAAAGGAGCAAAGTAATGGCAGTGAAAATCGGTATCAATGGTTTCGGCCGCATCGGCCGGCAGGTTCTCAAGGCAATGAAGGAGAAGTACCGCGATGAGTTCGACGTCGTTGCTGTCAATGACCTTTTCCCGCCTGAGACCAACGCGCATCTGTTCAAGTACGACTCTAACTTCGGCAAGTATGCTGGTACGGTCGAGGTGGTCGAGAGGGATCTCGTCGTGGACGGCGACCGCATCAAGGTTTTTGCCGAGCGCGACCCGGCGAAACTGCCCTGGGGCGACCTGGGTGTGAAGATCGTGATCGAATCCACCGGCGTCTTCCGCGATGGAAAGAAAGCCGCTGCCCACATCAAGGCCGGCGCCAAGAAGGTCATCATCAGCGCCCCGGCCAAGCCGGCCGATAGTGTGGACCTGACCGTCGTGCTGGGCGTGAACAACGAGATGTACGATCCGGCGAAACACCACATCGTCTCCAATGCCTCTTGCACCACCAACTGCCTGGCCCCGGCGGTCAAGGTTGTCTTCGACAACTTCGGCATCGTCAAGGGGCTGATGACCACCATCCACTCCTACACCACCGACCAGCGCGTCCTGGACCTGGCTCACAGGGATCTCCGACGGGCACGGGCGGCGGCGCTGAACATCATCCCCACCACCACCGGCGCGGCCAAGGCATTGGCGCTGGTCATCCCGGAACTGGAGGGCAAGTTCGACGGCTTTGCCCTGCGCGTCCCCACCCCGACCGTCTCCATCGTGGACTTTGTGGCCGAGTTGGAGAAGACAGCCACCGCCGAGGAAGTCAACGCGGCCTTCAAGACCGCCGCCGCGGGCCCGATGAAGGGTATCCTGGGCTACTCCGAGGAGCCACTGGTCTCAATGGATTACAAGGGCGACCCGCGCTCCAGCATCGTGGATGGGCTGTGCACTATGGTGACTGGCGGCAACATGGTCAAAGTGGTGACCTGGTACGACAACGAATGGTCCTACTCGGTGCGCATGACCGACCTGGCGAAACTGATGGCAGACAAGGGGCTTTAGAGTAGACGCGGGAATTAAGGATGAGTAGATGGGGACTATCCTCATCTACTCGTTCCCCATATACTCGTCTACTCTCTCCCAGCGACAAAGAAGTATTATAGAATTACCCTACAACATTTGCGTTGTCCGCGAGAATCTGTGGGACAAGATGCCATCTTGTCCTATGTTGTTGCGGCTGGAGGCCGCGCCATGAACAAAAAAACCATCCGTGACATTGACGTACAAAACAAGCGCGTGCTGGTGCGCGTGGACTTCAATGTTCCCCTCAAAGACGGGATCGTAACAGACGATACACGCATCCAGGCAGCACTCCCCACACTCAACTACCTGCTGGAACATGGCGCAGCACTGATCCTGTGCTCGCACCTGGGCCGGCCCAAAGGGAAGATTGTGCCGGAGTTAAGGATGGACCCGGTGGCAATCCGGCTGGCGGAACTGTTGGGCCTTCCGGTGCGCAAACTCGATGACTGTACCGGCCCAGATGTCGAGGCAACCGCGATAGCCCTGCAACCGGGCGGCGTCATCCTGCTGGAGAACACCCGCTTCCACTCGGAGGAAAGGGCCAACGACTCTGAGTTCGCCCAACAACTGGCCTGCCTGGCCGATATTTACGTCAACGACGCCTTCGGTTCAGCCCACCGCGCCCACGCTTCCACCGAAGGAGTAGCACACTACCTACCAGCCGTGGGCGGCTTCCTGATGGAGAAAGAACTGGAGTTCCTCGGCCGGGCAGTCGAGAACCCCGCGCACCCTTACATCGTCATCCTGGGTGGAGCCAAGATCTCCGGCAAGATTGGCGTCATCGAGAACCTGCTCGACCGGTGCGAGCGACTGCTGATCGGCGGTGGTATGGCCAACACCTTCTTCAAGGCTATGGGTTTCGAGGTAGGCGACAGTTTGGTTGAGGAAGAGGCAGTATCAACGGCCAAATCACTCCTGGAGAACAGTGGTAGTCGGCTAGTTCTGCCTGTGGACGTAGTCATCGCCGATGACTTCGACAACGACGCCCGCTCCCGGGTCGTGGCCCCCAACGAGGTTCCTCCTGGCTGGCGCATCCTGGACATCGGCCCCAAGACTGTGTCTACCTTTGAATCGGCACTCGGCGGGGCGAAAACGGTGGTCTGGAACGGGCCGCTGGGCGTGTTCGAAATGCCCAACTTTGCCAAGGGCACCGTCGCCGTAGCACAGTTACTCCCCGGCCTGGACGCCATAACCATCGTTGGCGGCGGCGACTCAGCGGCAGCAGTGCGACAGGCAGGATTGGCAGATCAAATGACCCACGTCTCTACCGGCGGTGGGGCCAGCCTGGAGTTCCTGGAGGGCAAGGTCTTGCCCGGCGTGGCGGCGTTGATGGACAAATAGAGAGCCAGACCTGACAGGTCACCAAACCTGTCAGGTCTTATCCCTCGAGGGGAGAAAACGGCAATGCCCTTCGCCAACGGCGAAAACGTGGGCGTATACTGCATTGTGGAAAAACTGGGCCAGGGAGGTATGGCCACGGTCTTCAAAGCCTACCATCCATCACTTGACCGCTACGTCGCCATCAAAGTAATGCACCCCGCCTTCACAGAAGACCCCAACTTCCTGGCGCGCTTCCAACGAGAGGCCCGCATCGTCGCCAAGCTCGACCACCCTCACATCGTCCCCATCTATGACTTCGCCGAGCATCGCGGGAATCCCTACCTGGTGATGCGCTTCATCGACGGGGAAACACTTAAGGCACGCATGCAACGCGCCCCCCTGGACCTGCAGGAGGTTCCGTGTATCGCGCGGGCAGTCGGCGAGGCACTGACTTACGCCCACGAACAAGGTGTCCTGCATCGCGACATCAAACCCTCCAATATCCTCCTCACGCCCGATGGCGTAGTCTACCTGACCGACTTCGGGCTGGCACGAATGGCCGAGGCCGGCGAATCCACCCTCTCCCGCGACATGTTGGCGGGCACGCCGCAGTACATCTCGCCTGAACAGGCCAAGGGCCTGAAGAAACTTGACGCCCGCACCGACGTATATTCGCTAGGAGTTGTGCTCTATGAACTGCTGGCAGGGCAAGTGCCGTTCACTGCCGACACTCCCTACGCCATCATCCACGATCACATCTTCGCACCGCTGCCGCTCCCCCGACAACTGAACCCCGACCTGTCCGAACCACTGGAAAGGGTGCTGCTCAAAGCACTGGCCAAGGAACCCGACGACCGGTTCCAGTCGGTGGAAGAGTTGATCAGTGCCCTTGAAGCGGCACTGAAACCCACTCCCGCGCCTTCCCCGGCGGAGACGATCGTCGTACCGCCGCCTACCGCGGTCCGCCCAGTCGGGGCTGTGGAGAAACTCGAGGAAAAAAAACCCAAAGAAGAAAGACCTGAAGAGAAAGTGAAGCCCAGGAAGAAAAAACGCCGCTGGCCCTGCATCGTGGCCGGTGTGGCGGCCTTCCTCCTGCTCGCGAGCATCGTGGGTCTGGTCGTGATCAACCAACAGCAACAGGCCGGCACGCTCCCTGGCCCTGAGGATGTCGAACGACTTCTGGAAAGCGCCCGGGCTGCCCGGGAAAAGGGACACTTTGACCACGCCCTGGACCTATACCAGCAGACCATAGAGGCTGACCCACACCTGATTCCCGCTTACATGGAGGCCAGCGGCCTCCTGATTGAGATAAGAGACACGGATGAAGCGATGTTTCTCGTAATGGAGGGGCTGAAGGACAACCCGGACAACCCGGCGCTGCACAAACGGGCGGCGGGAGTCGCTACGCTGACGAAACGGTGGGACGTGGCACAGAGGGAAGTAGAGTGGTTGCTGCGGGAGATGCCCGAGGATGCGTTCTCCCACGCCTGCGCCGCGTCGCTCGCACTGGCCCAGGGTCACCCATGCGAGGAAGTCCACCCGGAGCTGGACGCCGCCCTGCGGCTCGATCCGGAGCTGGCCTGGGCCCACTACAGCCTGGCCCTGTGCCATCTCCAGGAAGACAACCCGGAGGCAGCGCGCGCCGAACTGGAGTTCGTGCTCGGCCAGGAGGACATCCCACACCTCCTGAGAGTACGTGCTGAGCAAAGGCTGGGCGCGTTGGAGCCGGGACTGGAAAGGGAAACGACCATCGAGCGGGAGTTCGAGGCACTGCTGCCGCTGATTGAGGAAATACCCCAAGAACACCTGCGGATGCCGCTCAACGAGATGCTCAACCATGCCCGCATCGCCTGGCAGCGAGGGGACAGGGGCAGCGCGATCCAGACGCTCGAGGAAACCCATGTCTGGATACAGGAGCACCAGGATGATCTCGGCATCCCTCTGGCCGAGGAACTGAACTCACGACTGGACCACATCATCCACCTGGCAGCCGAGCCATAGCCGCCCACCGACAACGGCCACCTCGCATTACCGCAAGAGTCGCCCTGATGGTTGATCGTCATTCTGAGCGTAGCGAAGAATCTCCCTTTACAAGAACCGAGACCCTTCGGCTTCGCTCAGGGTGACGTAGCAAGTTTTGCGCTACTGCAGAAAAACAAGGAGTCTCAATGCGAAAACCTTTTATCGCCGGCAATTGGAAGATGCACAAGACTATCGAGGAAACGGTCGCGCTAATCGAGGAACTGCAAGCCGCGCTGGAAGACGTCGCTGGCTGCGACGTAGCCATCTGCCCCCCCTTCCCCACCCTGGCCGCCGCGCGCGAGGCCCTGGCTGGATCAGCCATTGGCCTGGGCGCGCAGAATATGCACTGGGAAGAGCAAGGAGCTTTCACCGGCGAGGTAAGTCCGCTGATGCTCCAGGGCTTGTGTGACTATGTGATCATCGGCCACTCGGAGCGCCGCACTCTCTTCGACGAGACGGACGAGACGGTCAACAGAAAACTGCACGCGGCGCTGGCTCATGGCCTCAAGCCCATCCTCTGCGTGGGAGAGAACCTCCAGCAAAACCAGGCCGGAGAGACAGAAGTGTTTGTCGGCGGGCAGGTACGCGCTGCTTTCGCGGGCATCACTGCTGAGCAGGCGCGTATCATCACAATGGCTTACGAGCCAATCTGGGCCATCGGCACGGGAGTGCCAGCAACCGGCGAGGGGGCCAACGGTATCATCGGGGGAACAGTGCGCGGGACGCTGGCAGCGCTGTACGGCGACGATGTGGCCCAGGCCATACGCATCCAGTACGGCGGCAGCGTTAAGCCCGGCAACACGGCCGAGTTTATGGCGCAACCGGAGATTGACGGTGCGCTGGTGGGCGGGGCCAGCCTGCGAGCGGCCGACTTCGCGGCGATTGTGAAGAACGGATTGGCATGTAAAGTGAGTGAGTAGATGAGCATACGAGTAGATGAAGTGGAGTAGGACCTCATCTACTCACTTCTTATCTACCCTGCTGTCCCATGAACTGGACACCACTGCTCTGGCTGGCAGCGACGCTAGTGCTCCTGCTGCTGGTCGAACGCTGGATTCACCGCCATCTGCAGGGGGTCATGCTGCTGCTCACGGGCGACTCCGAGGTTGCGGTGATGTTGTACGCGCTGCCCCTGCTCCCAGGCATCCTCATTCACGAGTTAAGCCACGCATTCGCAGCGATACTCCTGGGGGCGCGAGTGGGCCGCATCTCAATCCGGCCCAAACGGGCAGGACAGCGTATCCAGTTAGGTTTCGTACCAATCGAGAGAACCGACGTTGTGCGGGCCAGCCTGATTGGGCTGGCTCCCTTGTTAACCGGTAGCATCGCTATTCTGCTGATCGGGTACCGGGTCTTCGGCATCGGTGCAGTCGGGGCAGCACTTACCGCCGGGCAGTGGACCAATCTGATCGCGGGGCTGTCGAGGACACTGACAGAGTCCGACGTCTGGATCTGGGCCTACGTGATCTTCGCCGTAAGCAACACGATGCTGCCCAGCCGGGCTGATCGGCAAGGCTGGACGCCTGTGATCCTCTTTCTGCTCCTGATGGGAGTGGTGATCTGGGCAGTAGGACTTGGGCCAGCGGTTGTCGAGGGCCTGGCAGAACCTTTCACCACGGCATTGCGCTGGCTGGCGACGATGTGCGCCCTCACAATAGCGATTGACCTGCCGTTTATCCTGCTGATCGCGTTGCTGGAGAGACTGTTGGAGCGGGTGAAGGGCATGCGGGTGGAGTACTAACGGGAGCGGGCGTATTGGCCGTGGACCACATCAGTTTTGAGGTGTATTCGGGCGAGGTCTTTGGCTTCCTGGGACCTAACGGAGCGGGCAAGACAACCACCCAGCGATGCTGACCACACTGCTGGAGCCGACTGAGGGGAGCATCGTCATCAACGACCACGACCTGGCCCGCGACGCCTAGCCGGTCAAGCGACAAACGGGATTGGTGCCGGAGGAATCCAGCGTTTACGGCGGGTTGACTGCCTGGGACAACCTGATGTTCACCGCCCGGCTCTACCGCGTGCCCCGGACCGAACGGGCAGAGCGGGCGCAGGAACTGTTGAAGACCTTTGGGGTGGGGGAGAAGCGGGATGTGAAAGTGGTGGCTATCATCAATCACGGCCGGATCGCCGCCATTGACACCCCGGAACGGCTGAAGCGAGCCTTCCAACAGAGATGTCGCCGGCAGCGCGAGCGTTGGCCTATCTCTCGCCGCTGACCTACGCCCAGGACTTGATGAACTACGCCGTGCTGGGGATGGGTTTGCTCAACCCATGGTTGGACCTGGCCATGCTGCTGCTGACAGGCATCTTGTTCCTGCTGCCGTCGGTCAAGATGCACCAGCGGAGCCGAAAACTGGGGTACTGAGAGCAATCTACATCAAATCCTCTCGGCTTCTTCATCACTTCTTTATACCTTTCTGGTACAATAGAGACGGGTTGGAAAAGAGCCAACCCAAATCTAAACCAGGAAGGAGGTGAATCGGATGAACAAGAAAAGGCTTATCACTCTGGCCGGCGTGACGCTGATCGTGCTGCTACTGGCGGGTCTGGGTGGAGCGGCGCTCGTATTCGCTCAAGAGCCCACGCCCCCCACTCCCTTCGGCCGGCACGGTGGCGGCCGTGGCGTGGGCGGCTTCGCTTGGGCCGGCGGTGGTCAGTGGACAATGTTTGACACGGCGGGCGAGGTTCTGGGGCTGACCCCCGAGGAACTCTTTGCCGAGTTGCACGCGGGCAAAAGCATGGCCGATATCGCCGAGGAGCAGGGCGTCGAGATGGAAGCGGTACAGGACGCGATGAACGCCGCCCGGGGCGAGGCTATGGAGCAGGCTATCGACCAGGCTATGGAGGACGGGTCCCTGAGCCGGGAGCAGGCCGACTGGATGCTCGAGGGGCTGGAACAAGGCTTCTTTCCCAGGGGGCCCAAGGGACAGGGCTTCGGCCACAGATGGGGTGGTGATCATCCTGAAGGCGAGTGCCCATGTGGCTCGCACTGACGGTGTGGTTAAAGAGGTGAATTGAATGAACGATGTGTGGGGAGGAGCACCTGGGTGCTTCTCCCCACTGCATTTGTGCAACCTCAAAAAGCAAATTTCGCTATTGGTCATCCGTCCTTCATCGTTCACCTGTCAACCTGGTAGATCACGGCTTCTTCATAACTTCTTCATAACTTCTTTACATTTCTCCGGTATAATAAAGGCGGGTTGAGGGTAGGGCAATCGCATTTATCCCATTCGCTCGGCCTGGATCGCCAGATCCAGGCCCTAGCCACTGGATTTGGCAATCCAGCGGGAGCAAAAAGGGCTTTTCGGTGTCCCAAAGTCTG
>Ga0075114_10000421_pt1 | contig 26456 bp, 23 predicted proteins | sample AntAceMetag02UKM_FD_69784 | JGI IMG/M metagenome (GOLD analysis project Ga0075114, IMG submission 69784) | Saline lake microbial communities from Ace Lake, Antarctica - Antarctic Ace Lake Metagenome 02UKM | ecosystem: Environmental > Aquatic > Non-marine Saline and Alkaline > Saline | place... | reverse complement strand
GAATTATATTCTTATTACATCCAATTAAAATATGTTTTAAATGATATTAAATTCAATTTAAAATGAAATAAAATAGCTTTACAAAGAAATTATCTTGACATTTTATATGTTATAATGTACCGATCTAAGGCATGCAACTAATTTATTTTGGTTCAAAGTTAATTATATTTTTCGTTTTTCAAAAGGAGGTTAACATGGGAAAAGACAATGTTTTTCATTCCAGGAACGTTAATTTCGATGCTTTCCAAAACTCCGGGAAGAAGACCGCTTTAGGTTTCATTGGAGCACCTGCCTTCAGACAACAAGATTTAGACAATGGCACTAACCTTGTTAGAGATCTTATAAACAAAAATATCGCTATATTATCAAATTATTTTTTCTTCACAACAAAGGGAACCTATAATGAGGTTATAAGAGACCCAACTGCTTCCCATGATGGTTGGTACCCTCACTGGCCGAACCTTAAAGGCTTTAGACTTGGCCCAGGAAAGTTAGGTGGATTAATCGAACTTTCCGCCCTTATGGAAAAAATACAAATAGTATCCAAAGTATTAGATGGTCCTATTAAAATTCTTATAGTGCTTTCTTTACCCTGGGATAATGAAGACAGTTATCCTGAAGCGAGAGCCTTGCGACGCTGTGCTATTCGTAATAATGTAATAGCCTTAACTACCCCCAAAGCTGTTAATTTGTGGTTAAATTACGAAGCAGTTGGAGGTAAGGTTCCCGATAATCGACACCAAGAAACGCTTGCTCTGATTAGTCATGATGAGATGAAATTAGAGATGGCACATTGGGTTGTAAAAAATAGTGAAAAACTAAAATATTTTAAACGCATAGTTACAACAGGCACAACGGGCCTATGGGTCAAGAAGTTTCTAACAGCATCAGGGATACCAGACGATATGATTGACTCTAAATATTCAGGACCTGAAGGTGGAGATGTTCAAATATCAGAGGAAATTTTGCATCATAAAATACAACACGTTGTTTTCTTTATAGATCCGATGACACCACATCCTCACGAAGTTGATATTCAGGCACTTTGTAGTATATGTACAATCCCTAAAATAGACGTAAATCTGAGATTGACGGAGGCGGCGGCTTCATCTTGGATAAATGCATATCCATTGTAAACCCAAGTGCAATAATGACATGGCTTTAGCCGAAATAGGCGTTCCAAGATCATCTATTCTCCGTTCGCTCTGTATTCTTACCAGAGAGTTGGTAAAAGCAGGGCGAAAAGGAGATAATATCAGTTCTGCAGCAAACGTTTAAGAGCCAGGTTAAAGGCAAGGAAATGAATGAAGCTTCAGAAGATAAATAAATGTGGCTCGAACCTGACGGCCGAAAATGTCTCAATTTTAAACGAACCTTGGCAGTTGTAATCGACACAATTTTTCAGCAAAGTAAGGAAGCAGCCGTTGAGATGGATGGCGCTGCTATTCGTCTAATCCCTGCATGGAAGTGGCTGCTTGATTTTAATCCTTGATACAATCTTTTGTGTCATTAAAAAACGTATGAACACAGAACCGTCCTGGGTTTCGGTAGTTCATTTTTCAAACTAATAAAGTTAGTTTTTGTTTACGCTCAATTGGTTTATAAAAGGATCCCCCATGAACTTTAATCAGCATCATATCACGGAATTGTTCAAACAGTATGCCAGTTTACAGCAAAATTTGCTGCGCAGACCGGATACCGAATAACAGCATACCGCAATTCGGTGTCGTTTATCCGGATCACGGGTTTGGCTTGCTTTCCGGTGAAACACTTGAAAATCAACAACTTTGCCCATTTCTGTTTCAGTACTTTGGTGAAACCGCGCTTTTTTTGTGCCATCCATAATATCAAACCGGTAATCTGACGTGTTTTTGACCGTGAAGATTGTCGCAGGCGCTTTGAAGACCGGAGCCTTCACGGTACTTTAGTAAGCTTTAACGCAAATTTCTTACAAGCTTGATTCGTCCATTTGCAAGCCAAAGATCCCAAACATCTCAGTTTGGTAAAACGAAATTCCTATTTCCTCGACTCGTCAATGTTCAAGGTTTGTCCAGTTCAATGCACGTTCTGCATCAACGTCCCCAAAGATAATTTTCAATGATCATTTAATTTTGTAAAGAATGAAGATTTATGACGTTTAATTCGAAGACTATTTAACCGTTACACGACCCCGATGTTTTCGTTGTCAAGAATGAAGACGCGACCGCGATTTTTTCGCATTCGTTTGACAAAATGTTTCAGGTATCAGGGATTCCGGGAACACTGTTAAGGTACTGCGATGATTTTGTGATACTTTTAAAGCGTAACGGTAAACTGGTATTAAACCAGGTCAGACAAATGTTGGGTCGACTCGGATTAGAGCTACATCCCGACAAAACGAAAATAGTTCATGCCGAGAAAGGGTTTGATTTTCTTGGTATGCATTTTCGATTGCGCTCAGTACGCAAGAAGGGATCAAAGTTAAGGAAGTCGTGCCGGATATGGCCATCAGACAGTTCAGTCAGCAGGATAAAACAGCGTGTGAGAGAAGTGATAGGGCGAAGGTACAGCAAAGCTTTGGAGGATATGATAACGTTACTGAATCCCGTATTAAGGGGCTGGGACAATTATCATAAAGTCAGTGGCTCTACACCGAAACGCCGTCGCAGGCTCAACGCATTTGTCCGTAAACGTCTTCGAATATTCCTGAAGCGGAAGTACAGTGATCAATCGAGGGGCAATAAGAGAGTCCCGAGCAATTTACCTGTTCGATTGGAATTATACCAATTTGGTTAATCATTGTGCATCAACGACAACGGTTACTGATAAGCTTATGGGGAAGGTCGTCGGAAAGCCGTAACGGGGAAAACCCGATTTACGGTTTGATGAGGGGACTAAGGGAAGGTTGATTATTGTCTAATATCAATTGCACCGAGGTTCTACTCTACCCCGTAAACGTCGTACAAACAAAACAATGGAGGTAATAGGCAAGTTTCGGCTCACGGCATGGCTTTATCTATTTGTCTCTAAAGGAACGGGAGAATTATATTACGAAAGCAGGACAGGCCTTGGGATCATGGATATCATGCTCATCTACAAGGACAAGAAGTATATTATAGAGACAAAGGTAAAGAGGTATCCGGGAACCGTTGACGAAACATTGGAGCAGCTCGCGGAAAAGCATCTTCTACCTGAAAGAGTCAGCCATGGCTATATAGTTATATTTGATCCAAAAACCAGAGTAGGTGAGTTATGCACACCGCAAAAACACATACTTGAGGGAAAAGAGATATTGAGCTTTAACATCGGGATAGGGAGGTAAATAAGCTAAGAAGTTCTCTCCAGGACCCGGCTGCTTCAACATCGGTATATTCCGCAGGGTTAATAGAATAGGACCCATCTCGTCGCCAGATAACCACAACTGCGCCTCTATTTGAAGGAGAAAACAACTGCCTCAACTTGACATTGCCACATCCTGCAATTTGAACATTGGAATTTAGAATCTTTTCAATTCGCTTGTCTTTGTGTTCATAGAGACTTGTCACGGATGCTGTTTGGGCCGAAGCCTCTTTAAAAGGCTGATGTTTCAATGCGACTTTGGTTTTCATAAAGCACCTCCAGGATATTGGGTTAATGGACAAAAAAAGCCGCCGAGGTTACACTCGGCGGCCTGATCTCAAAAGCGAATCAACACCTGTGCGGTGTTACGGTTTTCCAATAAATCAGGCGCGAGTGCGCCATTGATTTGTACCCATACGCGCTATAGAATTGCCACTCACAAAAATTAAATACGCCTTCCAAATCGGAAAATCTGTTGTAGCTATTCAATCTTATTGATATTATGGAAATAAGTTTAAGAAAGGGGAACTGCTAAGATAATATGGATTTGAGTTATAATACAATTTGTTTGGCAAAGCATTTAGAGGCGTAAGAGGAGTAAGGGTAAGGCAAATCATACAGATCTGACGATTTTGAAATCTCCAATTTTCGCCTGAGGTTCTTTCCCAAATATTAAATAGCGATCACCTATAACTTTCCACCTTTTTAGCGGTAAAAGGGTGTTCGGCTTTGAGTTTTTCCATATGCATTAGCAATCGTCTGTAAGCGACCTCGGCCATCTCGTATTTACACTTCCTGTTGTTGCAGGGGATATACCAGAAGGCAAAGCCTCGTTCTTTATCAAAGAAACCTGCTAGTTTTATTCCATCAAGGCTATTCTTCTTCCCGCACTTCGGACATATAAACGAAAAACGCAGATGTCTCCTTTCTTCAGGCAAAAAGTGCACTTCCCAAGCCCAAGTCTTAACCACCAGCGCCGAATTATCGTACATATGTTTAACCTCCTAACTCTTAATTTTTAAGAACGAGCTTCCAGCACTGTATTTTATGTGCAACTCACAAAAATAATTTACACATAGTGGAGAAGCTATCCTATTTTGAAATTTTTCTGCGTGTCCAGGCCTTCATTTATCACTTTACACTTTTATCATTTTGCAATCTTAATACAAGTATAACATGAATTGTGAACTTGCGGATTCATGAGTTCGTTATTAAATTTAATTTTATAGATATCCTTGGGAAAGTTTCATTGAATTCCCTGTCTTTTTCATATACTTTGTGGATTAATACGGAAAAATTACGTTTTTATTCGGAAAATTTTAGGAATGATGTGCTCAAGAAATTGTTAAGCACCTCGAATTTATGATAATATCAACCTGGCATAATATTTGTAGTAACTATATATCTTGAATGATCTGTGTCTATACTGGAGAGCATTTATGAAAACCCTGTTAATCATTGATGATGAAGAGAATTATAGCTTTTCTCTGGAATTTGCCCTCAAAAAGCAGTACCAGATTTATTTGGCGAAAGATATGCTGGAGGCTTTGAGTATCCTTGAAAAGGGTGATCCGAAAATAGATATCGCCCTCATTGACATCAGGCTCGATCCCGATGATGATACCAATATAGACGGCATCAGAATTCTCGAATGGATTATGCTGAATAAAAAGGAAATAGATGCCTTTATGATGAGTTCCTACAAGGTTTTTTATTATGGCGTGAAATCGCTTAACCTTGGCGCCAGGCATTTTTTTGAAAAGCCGATTGACATAATCTCTCTCAAAACGATTCTCAAGGAAAAGAGCACACATAATGGAATTTAATTACCTGCTTCAGTTCCTGCTAAATGGTCTGGTGATGGGCGCCATATATGCAATGGTTGGATTGGGTTTTGCCCTCGTATATAACACCACCCATATTTTTCATATGGTTTACGGAGTGATATACACTGCGGCTGCGTACCTGTTTTATTTTTTTCTGCAATGCCATTTCGGTGTGCTCCCTTCAATGGGGTTAGGTCTTGTCGGTGCATCTCTATTGGGTTATCTAATCGAAAAAATAATTTATAGACCCTTACATAAGAAAGGATTTCCACTTGTATTATTTATTATCAGCTCGATCGGTGCAATGATAGTACTGATAAATGTCATTGCGCTTATATGGGGTAATGAAACAAAAATATTAAATCCAGCGATAAGCATGGTTTTTCATTTAGGAGGCATCTTAATAACAGATATGCAAATCTATCAGTTCGCCATCTCTATCATTATGATAATACTCATCATGATTTTACTCAAGCGCACCAAATTAGGAATTATCCTGCGGGCCATGAGGGATGATAGTGATCTTACATCCAGCTTTGGAGTCGATATCCTGAGGATGCGAACGTACATATTTATAATTAGCTCTTTCATGGTTGGGTTGGCAGGTTGTCTTGTTGCGTATGATGTTGGCATGGATCCCTATGGCGGGATGAATATACTTCTTATTTCAATTGTTGCGCTTATCATTGGAGGGATCGGTCATTTTGAAGGTGTAATAGCTGGCGGGATGTTTCTGGGTATTATTCAGGCGCTTGTAGTCTCACAGATTTCTACTAAATGGGCTGAATCTTTTGTATTTATTATACTTATTGCCTTTCTTCTCCTCAGGCCACAGGGTATTTGGGGGAAAAGGGTCAGGGAGATATAATGGCATATTATCTACATATACTTATCATGATCAACATTTATATTCTGCTTATACTTGGCATGAATTTACTCCTTGGATATACGAATCTCCTATCTCTATGTCACGCTGCATTTTATGGTATAGGCGCTTATTTAACCGTTTTTGCACTAATGAAATTGAATCTGAGCTTTTTCCCGGCCCTGATTTTTGTATGCGCGGGTACAGTTGTTGCGAGCCTTGTTATTTCCTTGCCATCTTTGAGATTGCACGGAGATTACTTCATACTGGTCACTCTCGGATTTATGATGGTGGTATTTTCAATTATGTACAATTGTGTGCCATTGACTAACGGACCTTATGGCATCTCGGATATTCCCAGGCCAACATTTTTCGGGCTTATCAAGGTAGACGGAATTCCCGGGTATGCCCTGTTAACAACAGTACTTTCTGCGAGTTCTATTGCTCTCTTTAAGGTTCTTGTACAATCTCCTTTTGGAAGAGTTTTACGGGGTATACGGGATGAGGAAATTATGGTGGAAAGTCTGGGGCGAAATGTTTTTTTCTTTAAAGTATTGGCCTTTGCCATTTCTGCCGCATTTGCTGCTCTTGCGGGATTTTTGTATGCGACCTATGTTACTTACATTGATCCAACGAGTTTTACGCTGGACGAATCCATATTTATCCTAAGCGCGGCAATCATTGGCGGCACTGGTAATATTATTGGCTCAATAGTTGGCGCCATATTTGTGATCATCATGCCTGAAATAATCAGGGCAATCCATATTCCTGACACAATAGCGCCTAATGTCAGACAAATTATTTATGGGATGCTGCTTATTATACTGATGTACTTTAGACCCAAAGGGTTGCTTGGAAAGTACGAGTTTAAAAAATGAATCGAACTCAGACTATTCTTGAAATAGACGGTATTTCAAAACGTTTGCATGGAAGAGGGAATCAAGAATCTTTCCTGGTATTGGAAGATATAGATCTCGAGGTGAAACGAGGAAAAATTACAGCCCTGATTGGCTCTAACGGCGCTGGCAAAACAACGCTGTTTAATGTTATATCAGGTTTTTCCAGGTCCGATTCCGGTTCCATAATATTTTATGATGAGCAGATGAATACCTACAATTTACTCCCCATGTCGCCCTACCAGATAGCCAGCCTGGGGATTGGGAGACTGTTCCAGAATTTGAGTGTTTTTAAAAACATGAGTCTAATAGAAAATGTATTAATCGGTTCCGGGGAAAAGGATGGTGAATTTCCATTCGCGTCTTTTTTTAAAAAGAGTATCAGGGTTGTGGAACAAAACAGGACCAGAATGGCGGAAGATATTATTGACAAGGTATTGGGTGATACATATACAAAAACAGAACTTGATTTCGGGGAGCGAAAAAAAGAAAAGTTGTCACAAAAATTCAGGTTTCTTCATCCTCTGAGCCGTTTTGTCTCACGATATAAAAGATATGGTGACATATTTGATACACCTCTTTCGAAGATGATTAAGAATGATATTTTTTACAGGGATGCTTCTGATTTTTCCTTTGGCCAGCAGAGGCTCATTTCCCTGGCGTGTCTTTTTATGGGTGACTATGACCTTCTTTTGTTGGATGAACCGACTGCCGGTGTGAATCCACAGATCATTGAAAAAATATTGAACGCAATAGAAAAAATGGCGAAAGAATCAGGCATAAGCGTTTTTATGATTGAACATAATATGGATGCTGTACTGAAGATTGCAGACTACTGCTATTTTATGGACGATGGAATAATCACACATTTTGGATCACCGGCAGATGTCCTGGGAAACCCAAAGGTTCGGAGGGAATACCTTGGCATCTGATATCACAGAACTCGAGATTAAAAACCTTTCGGCAGGATACGGCAAGCGCGAGGTATTAAGTGACCTCAATCTAACAATTAAAAAAGGTGAGATCGCCGCCGTAGTCGGCCAGAATGGCGCTGGAAAATCTACTCTTCTTAAGGCGGTTATGGGTTTTTTGCCTCCAGGAAGAGGAAACATAGTGTTTGGTGATAAAGACATTACTATGGATGATGTAAAGAAAAAAGTTGATAGCGGTATTTATTACTTTATGCAGGGGGGCAGAATTTTCCCAAGCATGACGGTTCAGGAAAACCTTTATCTGGCGGGTCATAATATCACCGATGAGCCTGTGGAAAAGAGGGTATCTGATATGATGCCTCTTTTTTTCCCTGAAAAAGTTGATGCAGGCAAAAAAGTGGCATTCATGGTCAAAAATGCGTCCCATCTGAGTGGAGGAGAAAAACACAAGCTGGCCCTTATGATGATCCTTATGAATATGCCGCGACTCCTGCTTCTGGATGAGCCGTCGGCTGGACTATCGCCACAGAATTCCAATAAGATTTATGAAATTCTTGCCGATTTCGTATCTCGTTTTAAAATGACTGTGCTTCTTATTGAGCAGAATGTAAAACTGGCCGTGGAAAACAGTGATAGAATATATATTTTAAAAAGAGGCTCTATTGCAAATAACGATCTAAGTAAGAATCTGCAATCGGATGATGGTAACGCGCTACCAGAAAAAATTGATAGCTTTTTCTTCTCATAAAAATGTTAAATGATCAAATGGTTGGGGTAAATAACATTTCCATACAGATACTTTTAGTAAATCCGTTTTCAAATTTCAAAGTAATGGGGGTACCTTTCAAGCTGCCCAATTCAAGTGTTGCTAGTGTATATGCCATCGCAAAAAATGCGGGATTCGAAGTTGAATTGTGCGATTATCAAATACTGGATGAACCAATTATTGAATACATTGACAATTTTCTATTTAAAAGAAAATATAATATTATTGGAATTAGTGTTGGAATTGACGTGTTAGATCATGTATCAAAAGTAATAACGTACATTAAAAAGGGATTTAATAATATAACGATAGTTATAGGTGGTTTTCCATTAACGTATCAACCTGAATTGTGGATGGAGGTAACAGGCGCTGATATCGGTGTCATCGGAGAAGCAGAGGAAACAATTGCCGAATTATTTCCAAAAATACTGATGCAATCTGACTTAAGCCAGGTCAAGGGAATTATATATAAGAGCACAAGTGGAAAACATATTAGAACAAGCCCAAGAGAAATCCCGAAACTTGATCGAGCGCCTTTTCCTGATTATTCCCTGTTCGATATAGAACCATATTTTAAAAATCCATATTTTAAATGGCTGTTTAACAACAAAAGAGGGCTATATTTGATATCATCACGAGGATGTCCCTACAAATGTTCTTTCTGTTGTTCAGGTGGTGGAATGCGTACGTATCCCACTGATAGAATCGAAGCTGAGATATTGAAGTTGGTTGAAAAATTTCATTTGAATACATTGTTTATTCGAGATGATATATTTACTTATAACCAGAATCGGGCACGGTTTATAAGTAAAGTTTTGGGTAAAACTGGAATTTCGTGGCTTTGCATGTCACGGCCAGATCTTTTATCGAGAGAAGGCGACAGAGAACTTATAGAAATTATGGCCCAAAATGGTTGTCAAACTATTATGATCGGTGTTGAAAGTTATGATCAACGTGTCCTTGATATAAACCTTAAAGATATCACTCTATCAGAAATTGATAGGGCGATAGAAAATTGTCGAAGAGCGGAGATTCGAACAATAGCCTTTCTTATCTTTGGATTACCGGGTGAAAATGAGGAATCAATTGAGCATACTATGGATTTCATTCGACTTAATAATATAGAAGTGAATATTAATATTTTGCAACCACTGCCAGGAAGTAAAATATATGATGACGCCGTTAGGCTAGGAAAAATAAAAGACGAATTAAAATACCTTAGAGAATTCCACAATTTTTGGGACTACGAGGATATTTATTTACCGGTAAACATGACCTCTCTCCCTGATGAAGAAATAATTAGGGCAAGCCATATTGCAAATGCAATAAAACAAAATAAATAATAAGGAGAAAAATATGAAAGTTTTTAACAAATATTTGAATGCCTGCATAACTGTTTTTTTAATAGGGTTGTTTTTTGTGTGGTGTTCGCCAGTCTTAGGACAAGGGGCGCGACCTAATATCCAGGCAGTAAAAATTGGCGCTATTATACCTTTAACCGGACCAATATCATTTGTAGGTGAATTGATTAAGGAAGGTCTTGAATTGGCAATAGAGGAAGTAAATCCAAAAATTATGAACGATGGATATCAATTAGAAATAGTATATGGCGACAATCAAGGCTCAACCGCGAAATCCGTATCACTTATTCAAAAAGATATACATATTAATAAAATTAAATTTTTCATGGTAAGTCCCACGCCTTCAAGTATGGCTGTAGCTCCAATTGTGGATAAAGCAAAGAGAATTATGTTTGCAGGCTCGACACATCCATATATTACAGATTTAAGCCAATATATTTTTAGGACATGCGCCAGTAATGCAGAAGAAAATGAACTTTTGATAAAATATGCAGAAAAAAAAGGCATTAAATCTGTAGGAGCATTATTCGTTGATGACGATTTTGGTCAATCCGCAATTAATTATTTTCACAACCACTTTAAGGGAAAAGTGGTTGTGAAAGAAGCCTACAATATGAAACATACTGATTTTCGTAATCAAATTCTAAAATTAAAGCAAAGTGCGCCGGATGCAATATTAATAGAAGGATATGGTATAGCATTTCCGATTATACTTAAACAAATGGTGGAACTGGGAATCAAGTGCCCCATATTAGGAAACCTCGGATTTGTCAATCCGCCTGTTCAAAAGACACTTAAATTTCTTCCTGAGGATTTCAAAAATAACATCATTTTTTCTTCACCAACATTTAGTAAGTATTTCACCGAATTAATTGAAAACAAATTCTCAAGAAAACCAAATCTCAATCAAGCATTTGCATATGATTTCATAATGCTCATCGCATCAGAAATTTCGAAATACGGTTTAGATGTCGAAAAAATAAAAGAGGCTGTTCCAATGATAAAGAATTATACGGGTGCCTTTGAAAACATAACATTTCTGCCGAATGGAGATTCAAGATCAATTGTGAAGCTAATGAAGATCAGCAATGGAGAAATTATACCATATGAATAATATCGGTAAAACAATCGGTATTGTCAGCAATGAGGCATTGATAGGCACGCCAGACCTTTAGTGCATCAGCATTGTTGATAGACTGTTTTCGCTTCTGAAGTACTGTGCGAAAGTTGGCTGGATTGATTCTAATTTAATCTGAGTGTTTTTTGTTTCTGACTAAAACAAAGAGGATATTTTCATGGAATTGAATAAACCAATCAATCTTGCAGAGAAATCTTTTCAAGAAAAGGTTGATCGCTGCAGAAGAAACATTTTGCATTCAACCTTTTTTGATCTCAAAAAAATCAGAGAAAACATAAGCACTAGTAAAAAATTAGGGAAACACATAGAAAGTGAGTTAACAGCAGTAAAACCCAAAAATACTGCACCTGAAAGTCTTGAGTTAGTGAAGAAAATATTGAAAAATAAAATTATATACGGGGTAATTTCATTTTATGATCATTATAATATTGATTGGCTTAAATATTTCTACAAATTATATGACGAGGATGATAAAAGCAATCTTTTAAAATTTATTGAATCAGACACGGCATCAGACACATTTTTTCGGCTCACATCTTTTTTGATCGAAGGAAAGGACAGTTACACCAAAACCTGTATATTAGGACACCGGTTTCTTAATGGTGACTCGGATTCCATCGGACATCACGAAGATATAAGCGAAGATTCTAAGTTTAATCAAGAAATGAAAAACATAGCTACTATTAAAAATAATGGAACAAGCTATACCAAGGATTATATACTTGGCTTGAAAGACAAAAATCAGTTTGAAAAATTCATTGAAAATTATCAAGTAACGTTAGAAAAGAATAACTTACAAAACATTTTTGGTATTGACATTGACGGACTCGAAAAGGAAGAAAATAACAAGGGCAAGCAAAAAATAATACAAATTGAAAATCTATTCAAATTTTTATTTACACAGAAAAAAACAAATGGTTGGAAATTCTTGTATTGTTTCACTCCAACATATAAACTTCCAGGTGGTGTTATTTTTATTTATACGAAAAATAGACTAAACAATAATTTCGTTGATTTAATTCAGCTACTGGCCAATCAGTTGTTTTTGCAATTATCTATGGCGTTGAATATTGTAAAGGCTGAAAAAGATTTACAAAAACATTACACGCGTATTGCCATCATTTCCATTCTGGTTGATTCATTTGCCCACAACATCTCGGCCCACAGTCTTTTGGCTATGGTATGGTTTTTGAAGCAGCAGAGACAAAAGCCGATAGACTCTGATTTACCCTATGATATATGCAAGAAAACATTTAGTGACCTTAAGAAAGGAATAGAGAATAGTGCTGGAAAACAACACCTTTTAAATTTAATTTCAGAAATAGACAATAATTTCGTTAAAATTGCTCCCATGGAAGGAAGTGTTCAATACGCACAATATATCTGCAACAAAGCGGCTTTCTGGAGCGGTGTCACAAGAGATTTTGAATGTGGCGGGGAAATCAGGTCATGGTATGACGTGCTAAAAGATTTTGTTGAGAACTCGATTTATTTGGGCACTATAGCACACGCTGAAGGCATTCATAAAGTCAAGATAAATGTTGGCTACAAAGGCTCTTCCTGCAAGGAGCTCAAAGAATTCTGTGCAATCGATTTAAGTTATATGTTTGAAGGAACAGAAAAAGTTAAAAACAAAGGGGTGAATGATAGTTTTAAAGAAGAACTGAGCAAGGATGAATGGAGATTATTTTTGCCAAATGGCATTGTCGGGTTACATGCACTCTATACGATTTTTGAAAATACCTTGCGGAATATAAAACATGCCGATCCAAACGAGTTAGATAATGCCAAGAACGATGGAATTGAATTTAATATATTTATAGAATCAGTCGATAATAAGCACTTCAACACCACTATCTGGCTGGGAAATAAGTCAAAAATCATGGAAGAAAGAAAAAATAACGAAGGGAATGTTGTTAAAGATGAAAATGGGAATGCTGTTAAGGATGGAGTGGACGAAAGAATTAGAAACTTGCTTGAGCAAAATATAGTAACTGACAACGGCACACCCAGGATGGGCGGAAATTCTCAGGACAAGATATGTGCTTCCATGCTTTATAATAATATTTTTAGCAAAGTAGATGTTAATGATCAAGATAATCCCAAACGTGCATATCGTTGGTGGATAGGTGTAAAACGTGATCCGGAAAATGGTCAAGAGCTTGGCGTTATAAAAAGGTCTTTTGATGTGTGGAAAGGGCGGGATAAAGTTGAAATAGTACCGGATGGCAATCAGGAGGACAAACCGGATATAATAAAGGTTAGTGATCTTAAATATGAAAACCCTGCCAGGTTTAAATTCGTAATAGTGCCAAAATCAGAAGAAAATTCAGAATCGGAATCAGGAGAAGACAAGCAAGGATCGAAGGGGGATTTGGCTAAAAAAGGCATTGTCAGAATAATGGAAAAATCGGAATGCAGCGGTGATGATTTGGATTCTCTTTATAAGGCATGGAATAAAAAGTGGATAAAGGCCGATAGAAATGTCGTTACTGTTTTGGGAAAGGGAACAACGACAGCATTTACAGTTATTCATGATGGCACGGAATGGAAGCATAATCATTCAAACAATAACCTTGGATGCGATTTTTCTGAGCTCAATAAAAATTACTCCTTTGTTAATGATAAAGATTATTCTACTATCAGCTTTAAACATAGAGGGGATAGTAAAGAGGGCGATTTGGAATATGCAAATCATGGTGTTTTCATAGAACGGTTCCTGAGCGAGAAAGGTTATTTTATTAAAGGCGAGATGAAAGATGAATTTACAGAAACACTACTGACAAACATTGAGATATACGATAACCGGATATTTGACAGAGTATATAGCTGCAAAAAGAAAAATATATTAACTACGAAGCTATTTCTTTGTATATATAATGAAAATATATATACTGATGAAGAAAAAAAGGAACTCCAGCTTAAAGCAAAAGATATAAAAAGCAAGGCCAATTTTATCATTATTCACCTATCCTATATCGAGAGCTTGGGATTTAAGGAAGAAAACATTAATAAATTTATTGAGGAATATTTTAAGGATTTCCTTGGTGACAATTCAAAATTGGTTATCACAACCGGGCGCGGACGCGGTGAATGGCATAACCGCATAGATGAGAAATATAAGCCGCATGTATTGTTTAAACCGATAGACTCGCTTCTTGCCGCGGTTGAGGACGGCTTGATGTTAAACGATGATTTTCAAGTCAAGTACAATTTAGTAAAGATATTATTTGGATCATAGGGGAGATAGTATTATGGATGCAAGGAAAATAATATTAGCTTGGAGCTTCGGTGAAGATAAGTATAGTGACTGGAATACAGGGGACACTCCACACAAGGAAATGAAAATCCAGGATAGTGATAATGATAGTCTATGCGCTGTAATTTTACCTAATCGTGGGGGAACAGAGAAAACTTTAAAAAAAATCTTGATATTTATAGCAGATGAAGCAAAAAAATTTAACGGTACTCACATGATTTTATTGCACGAAACGCGCTTGGATCAATATAAAAATATACAGTCATTTTTAAAAGATGGAATTGGTGAGTGTTTAAAAGAGTGTAAATATGAATTTTTCGGAGGAGGTCCAGAGAAACATAAAATAATTTATAAAAAATTACTCACGGAAACTGTTCTTTTTCGTAATGAGGCGTTTCATAGATTAAATGTGATCAAAAACGACGTATTCAACGCTATCTGGGATGAATACGGAAAAAAAAAATTAGTTAGACTCAAGTACGACATTCTGTCGGACTTTTGCCCCATAGTAATTGACATAAGGGGACTGAAAGAATGTGCCAAAAGAAAAGATGATGCTGAAAATTATTTAGGAGAAATAAAAAAAGAAGATTGGGCACTATTTTCAGAAGATTCATTGAATAAATATGATTGGCCATCTGATGAATTACGCAAAGAAATCAATCAAAGCATTAAAAACATCTCGTCTTTAGGCAAGATAATTGAAGCCCAATCTACCACACCCCAAGATGTTATAAATATAATGTATAGTAAGCAATTTAATATCGACGATTGGTATTCGAACTTGGGAAAAATTTGTGAGCGATACACATATGATGAAAACAGTCTTCTTAGGGAACAAAAATGATAACATAAGCATATCATTTCAAAACTATTTTAAGTATCTCTTTGACAGGGAGCTTTTATTTTATTGCGATGCAGATTACATCGACTTTAAAGAAAATGACTGCATCTTTTTGATGGAGCCGGTGAAGATTCAAGGGGAATGGTATTCGCTTTTTCACTTATGGATTGATTATTTAGGAGTCAATGATCTGAATTTAAAAGTGATAGTTTTTCATTATGGCGAGAAAGAGATTCTTGATGCAACCCCCTTTTTTATTAGCCTTACTGACAGCAGGCGATCTTTTTATGAAAAAATAAATTCCGTTTTTTCTGCTGGCAACTTGAGCATCATCGGCGACCACAATTTTCGCCCCGCCCCGGCACTTATTACCGATGTCCTGAAGGTGTTTTTCAAAGGCCACGGCAAGGAAAGTCTTGTCAGTGTTCTGACTTCGATAGGTAACGATCTCGATATGGGCCCTAAATTGGTTGCATCTGATGATTACTCGGTTGATGAATGCATTCAGGAATTGATAATCAAAAGGAAACTGCCTGAAAAATGGGAGAAATTCAAGGAAAGATACAACAGGTATCTGGTCTATTTCAGGCACACTCCATTTTTTAAAGAGATACAGGGACTTGCAGATTATTTTAAAAAAGTTGATGCCTACCTCCAAAATATCCCAAGAACAAGAGAAGCATTTATCCAAACAACTATCAGCGAAGAGATCAGAAAAGCAAGAGTGATTCTTGAGGAAATTGATCACAAATATATAGGGAGTGAACGGCCGGTACAGTTATGAGCATTAGAGTTCTTATTGTTGATGATGAAGGTGATTTTATTGAGCGGGTTTCCTTTGGCCTTAAGGGATTCGATATAGTAGCTGCCGCTTCAGTCGTGGAAGCAAAAGAGCGCATTGACGAATCTATTGATGTCATCATGCTTGATCTTAACCTCAATCCCGCGGATGATAATATGGAAGGTCTGGAACTCATCAATTATTTTAAGAATGAATTCCCCCATATACCCATTACCATAATAACAGGATATGATAACGTTGACGTAGCCGTTGATGCTATGAAGCGTGGCGCCGATGATTTCCTAAAAAAGAGGGATATGGACATCATTGAATGGAGGAAGCGCATTGAACTTTTAGCAAGAACAAAAAGCCTGAAAGTTCAGGTAACGGATTACGAACGAGAGAAATATCAATTCATTGGTGAATCGAATAGAATACGAGACATTAAAAACACGCTTAAAACACTTGGACAACATCCTGATATTACTATACTGATCAGGGGTGAAACCGGTGTAGGCAAGGAAGTAGCCGCAAAATTTTTACACAGTAATAGCCAGCGGCATAACAAGCCATTTGTTTCAGTAAATATAAACGCAAATCAGGCATCCATTTTGGAGAGCGCACTCTTTGGACATAAAAAGGGAGCCTTTACTGGTGCAACAAAAGACAGGCTTGGATACTTTCGCAAAGCAGATGGAGGCATTCTTTTTCTGGATGAAATTGGCGATTTAACTATGGAAGCCCAGGGCAAAATTCTCCGCTTTCTGGAAGACAAGATAATTAATGTGGTTGGTGACGAAAGTGATGTAAAACTCGATACACAGGTTGTCGTGGCAACCAATAAGGATCTGGAAGGTATGATTAAAGAGGGAATTTTCAGAAAGGACCTCTATTACAGGATAAAGAATTTCACAGTTGATATTCTTCCTTTAAGGGAAAGAAAGGAAGATATTAAACCGATAGTCAATCATTTTGTCCAGCTTTCCGGGCATGATCTGGAATTTAATATGATAAAGGGGGAAGTATGGGATATTTTTATGGCATATAACTGGCCTGGAAACATTCGGGAATTAAGAAACACCATTGATTTTGCCCTCATCAAAAGCCAAAATAAGAGAATAGAAACATATCATCTTCCAAAGGAACTGACCAATTATTCCCAACTATCTACCATTGATCAAAAAAGAGATTTAGAATTTCCACTTGATCTGGATGAAGCATCCAACCGTTTTCAATTAGGCTTAATTGATAGGGCCCTTAGTGCAACTTTTGGCAATAAAGGGAAGGCTGCAAAAATGTTGCATTTAGACCTTGATAAGATGAGGTATAAGATTGTAACTAACCGTTTTTTGGTTCTAAATGGAGGATATTCTAATATTAAGAGATATTATAGACAGAAATTTGAAACCATGTAAAAGAAAAGCAATGCGTGGGAAGAGGTTTGTCGAATTGCTCGACGATATCGACCTCCCCAAAGACTTAGAAGTGATGGTTGTAATTCCGGAGCAGGATGATGAGAGAGAAGTAAATGGTCAGCGTTATAGCGCTTCAGAAGATGAAACAGGGAATTATGCAAGGAGAGTGGTTTTGACAATGGTTGGAGCGAGCGGTTGTGGTTGCGTGGCTTGTAAAGGGGTTAATAGTGTCATAAACGAAGTAAGAGCAGCGAATGGCCAATAACGGATACTTTAGAGGTTCTCTAATGAGCAATAATGATCCTAAAATCGATATTCTTACAAATAATGATAAACTTGGCAATGCCATGATACGCTTGCTAAAATATAATGCAGGCATTAAAGCCCAAAAAATTAACGAGATTAATGGTGAAACTAAATTAGTCATATTAGATCTTCATGCCCAGGAAGTAGTTAATGCATTTGTAGAAAATTTAAGAAAAGTCAAAAAAATACCATTTATCATAATCGTTGGCATAGAGAAGAAATTAGAGGATTATGACCGATTGTTTTTGGATGGAGCAGATGATTTCCTCGCGCCAATAAGGCTACTAACGCATGCCTGTGGGAAAAACTATTTTCACTACTTTTCCCTTCCTTATGAAGCATCAAGACTTATTGCCTTTTTAAAGAAGAAAAACAGGCAACTGCAAAAAACGTTCAAATTGGAAAATTTTTTCAAGGGGTTATCAACTGTAGAAGAACTACAGGAAAGCATAGACGGCCCCTCTGAGCCTTTTTTTCAAGAAGCAGGCAGGTATGCCATTCCAGAATACAGAAGAAGGCAGCGTTTTGAGGGGTTCCATGGTAAGAAAGATATTGATTCTTTATTGGCCATGCAATTTTATGACCTTGCCATTGCATATGTTAAGCACAAAAGCCAGGCCAAGGATCAGGATAAGAAAAACAGATTCAATGTGTTGCTTGTTGAAAACAATCCTGAGAGGGGAATCAAAGAGCTTAATACATTAAAAAAGAATTTAGATAATAATAATGGAGATGATAATAATGGCCCATCCCTTACATCCTGCCTCAAGAAAATAGAAGAGCTATTTGATGGCTATAAATTCTGGATATATCCAAAGGAGGCCGATTACCAATTTTTGAAGACCACACTCAATTCCATCATGGATGATCCGACAAACAAAAAAGAGCTTGAAAATGAGATATTTCGCAACGTCAAACCAATAAAGAATACTGCTACAGAAGCTAATAATGAAAATGGGAAATTATCCTTTAGAAAAATCGACTTGATTCTTATTGATATCTTTTTAGGGGAGGAAGCAACATTGAGCGGTCTTGATTTCCTCAGTCTCTTCACGCTCCTTTATCCTGAAATTCCAGCTTTTATCTTAAGCGGAAACGAAGATACTGAAATCATCGGCGAAACCATTAAAGGAAAGGCCAATTATTATATCCTGAAAAAGAATATCTTTTCGCTTCCTTTTATATATTATAAATATCTCGATGAACTGGGCGCACTGATCAACTACATAGAAAAACCAGAATTAAAGCGCAACCTGATCGGAAATATAAGGTACTGGCGGTTCAAAAAGGAACTGCTCTGGTTCGGCGACAAATGCTATCACATGATCAACCATTCATATAATCACGCAGAAAATGACTGGAGGATCGCAAATCAAATTCTGCCACCGATCCTGGACTTGGATTATCTGGAAATACAAGGAAAGCCTTTGTCCAATGAGGATATCTACTCTTTTTGTATGGCCGTGTGGCTTCATGATATAGGTCACAAGGGTAATGAACATTATGGTGAGCCTCACGAAATCCGTGATCTGCATGGGCTCATCAGCGCCGAGATATTCATAAAACAACCTGAATCCTATGGAATCTTCGAGTATAATGGATCTAAAGCATCTCCTTATCGCTGGGCAACTTTTGGCCATCCAAAGACTGCCCCTCAACTCATTAGGGAAAGGTTGGCCACTTTTGAGGCCGCAGGACATCTGTTCCACAATAAGAAAACAAACAGCTATATTAATAAGTTAACTATCTTGGAAAAGATCTCTTTAATATCTATTTACCACAAGAGCAATTTTCCTTTGGATGAAGATGACCTAAAGAAATTTCAAAAGAAGGGAAAGCGGATTCCCCCGGATTGTTATTATGATAAGAATAAGGAAACCTCTCCCATACACCTAAAGAGCATTTCAGATCTTTTAGATGATCAGAACCTCTTAAGGCTTACGGCCCTCTTCAGGTTTGTTGATGGGCTTGATATCAATCAGAATCGTGTTGGGGATAATACCGAAAAGAGTGTAAAAAAGCTCACCATTGCCAGGGATATCAGCTATCAAATGCTGAAGTTACGAGATGAGGTGGAGCGAATCAGGGATACCCATCTAAAGGATACAGGCATGGGAAGACGATTTTTTACCCTGTTCTATGAAAGGATTATTGATGATATCCAAAAAGACCAATACGTTAGCAAAGAGCTAAAAAAGGAACAGAGGCAGTTCCTTGACACTATTGGAATGGATTTGCCCCTTGATAACTATGCTATGCTTACAGAATATATTGAGTTTATTTCTGTCCAGGAAGGGCATTTTGGACTGCACAACAGCATTGAAGAGCTGGAGATAGAGGTTTTACCACCTCATGATGATACCAAGACAACACCACGTTTCCGGATAAAGTATATTTCCAGAAAAAAAGCTGATATACTTAATGATAAGGAAAAGGTTACAGTCAAGGAAAGGGGGCAAAAGGAAGGGCGGACCATACGAGATCATCTCCTGGGTGAACCTGAAGAAAAGAACGGCAAAAAAACAGATTGTCGAAAAAATGACGGATATGTCCGGCGGGAACTGAACAGTGCTAAAGAATACTTGAGGGATTGGTTTGACATTGACAACACCAAAATATATCTACATGGTTCAGATGAACTGTATAAAGAGCTACCACAAAAGACTGAAAGACTGGAGTCAGATTAGAGTTCTATTGTAAAGTGGAAGAAGGTTCCTGTCTCTGTTGAACAAGAGTTTTGATAAGAAACTCTTCAAAGGCCATGGCTTCTACATTTCGACAAACCTGGGTGACAATCCTTTCCGTTTTTTTAAAAATACGCGTAGGCCGATCATCAGGCACAATCATACCTTCAGTAAACCTGCCAAGGGTTTCCACCTCTGCATGGTGAGTTTCCACCTCACAAAAAGCTGGATTTATGACATAACCAACCGCAAGGGGATCATGCAGATAACATCCATCCAGGCCCTCGTTATCTCTATAAAAATCCATATATTTTTGGGCAATGTTCCATACAAAATCGAGAAGGGGTGATGGAAAACGATTTTTTATTTTTCTGAGAATTTTCCGATGGAGTCTTACCTTATGGGTTACATCGAGTCCGACGAATGTCAAGGGAACAGGCCCTTCAGGGAACTCTTCGAGATAAGAGCTGCGACTGAACTCAAGAACCTCCTGAGCTGCCTTTGGATCGCAATATATGTTGAACTCGGCATCCGAGGCTATATTTCCAGCTTCAAAAAATACCCCTCCCATACACACTATTTCCTTTAGCTGACACATCTTTCCAGGATACCTCCTTATTGCGCGGGCAACATTGGTCAATGGACCAATAGTAATCAGCGTGATCTCTTTGGGGTTTTGCGCCGCAAGGTGAGGAATAATCTCCTCCGCCGTCATGGGATGAAGTTTAACCATAGGAGGAGCTTCATCCGGCACATCGCCCAGCCCGTCTTTTCCGTGCACAGAAGGGGCTCCGCTAAAACTTTTATCCAGGGGCGTAAACGCGCCCTCCGCCATTAAGGGTATATTGTCATCGTTTAGGCCAAGTGCACGGAGCACCTTGAAGACATTAAGATTTACTTTTTTTATGTGCACATTGCCACTGACAGTTGTGATAGCCTCTACCTTAAGCTCCGGCGACCGAAGGGCAATGATTAATGCGAGCGCGTCATCGACCCCACAGTCAGTATCGATAATTACCCGGCGTGGCCTTTTTGTCGGGACTTGTTTCGACCGTATAAGAAACCTTCCCCTGTCATTTTTTGTCTGTGACACAGGGAGTAGTTGTAGTTTTTCCTCCAGGTGACTAACCAGATTACCCACCTGCTTGGGATCGGCTGAACGATTTTCGATTTCAATCTCTTGATGTCTCTCCAGTTCATCCTGTGCGTTTGAGTCAAAAAAGACTACATTGTCTGTGCGTAACTCCAACCTCTGTCCCACCTCTGTAGCATTCTCAAACAGGTTGATATCACGACTGATTTTCACATGAAAAGCTGGTTGTAAAGAATGCCGCGTGGGCAAAATAAAGCCTAAGACCTCCTCAAATCTCCTGGGAAGGAAACCTTGCGTCCTAAGATTTTTTGCCTGATCTTTGCTTACCGGAAATTCCAGTTTTGTACGTTTATACCCGGTTTTGATACCTTGAACCCTCTTTTTAAGTTGCAGAATATAATAGCTTTCACCACTCAACGTTACTTTTCGCAGCCGGAGTGTAAAATCGTTTTGGCCGAGGAAATTTCTTTTCGTATCCAGGTACGTATCCTCAATTTCTGTCTGAATAGATTCCGCTTTATCATAATTATTCTTTTCTATTTCTTTAATAATTTCTTCTGAACTCAGTTTTTTGTGCGTATCAATGGTAATAAACTTATATTCGTACTCGGTTGCACGTGCGTAATCTTCGGTGGCAGGTCTGACTTTTGCTACCTCCTGTAGTCTTTTTTCATAGATGTCTAACCGTTCGGCGGCGATCCCTATTAGATTGCTTTCAGACAAATCCCGCAACCTCCAATAATCCTCACCGTGAAAATCGGCTTCCGGCTCCGAGACACGTTTGATCTCCCCTGTCTTGTTGTCCCATCTTGTCCAGATGGAAATACCCATATCGAGTCCATCCCGGGTCAACGGATGCAGCCGGTGATATTCGTATTCTTTTCCCGGACATCGTTTCTCATATTGTCTTGCCCACACAGGGCTGCCATGTCCTATATAACGAAACTGTGGCGAAAAATAGTAGAGGTTGGGTCTGGAGGCTGTCTTCTTGTACTTCTTGATCTCATTTTCATCCACACCAAACCATGCCTGGGTTTCAATATCCCCAAGGTCAAACATGTGAAGTTCAAGGACAGTGAAAATTAGATGCACTATTTCATCACCTCTGCCTGAGAGAAAAGAGCGGCCTGCCAGATTAAAATTATACTCCCCGCCTATCCGCACGCAGAATGTATTCTGGTAACGCATAAGGCGCCAATCATCCGGCAAGTAACGGTTTATTTCTGAAACGGCCCTGTATAACCATGCCAGGTCGGCGCCTCCTCCCCGGGCTTCGAGCCGTTCTCTTATATGATCTTCTTTTGATGAAGCAATCCCCAGCATTCTATATTCTCCTTTTTCCATTGGATTCTCAAAATTTAAGCTGATTTTTCTTGTTCATTTTACCATACGATATTTCAGAATAAAAAAATTGTCGTTGAACTCCTTTTGTTATCGCAACTCACAAAGAAGGAGATCGTGATACCAATTGAAAAACCCGCCTAAGCTGTTTATTGAAAGGAGGAAGTCACATCCTTTTCAACTAAATATTTTCGCCCATCGCGGACAGCCTGCCGGCAGGCATTGCGAACAATATTCTCCAGATCTCTGAAATTTCCTCTGCTGTAATCGAATTCCGTCAATTTTTTTAATGTCTTAGTGCCTACTTCCCGGATTGTCCCCTCTTGATTAAAAGCTAGCATCTGCAGCATGGTATCCAAGATAAACGGTCCTCACGGCGGTCACTTCTAGGACTTCCGGGACGCCCCTAATATAATAAGTTTCTTCCCGATCAGCTTAAAACTGGAACACTGTAATAACTCAACAACTGTAAAAAGACTTGTTCTATTCACTGCACGGCGGGATAAGATCAGCGGAATCGGCGAGTCCCGCTCAGGTCGAGAATGAGATTTGTGCAAAATATTCAAGTAAATTCAAAAATATGCATACACAATTACCCCTGAACGGTCAAAGAGTTTCTGGATGATGGACGCTGATTGCTTGTTGTAGCGCAGCGGAAATCCCGATTGAACGGAAATGCCGGCTTCTGGATAAAAGTTGCGAGTTTCGAGTTCCGAGACCGCAGGGGTTTTATTTTTTAGATGAAGTCCGTATGACGGCGTCTCGTATGATGTACACAATTAAATTTTGGAAAGTTCTAACTTCAATTCCATTTTGGCATTGAGTTTTGTCTCAAGTTTCTTGAGGAAGGTGGCTCTGGATGGGATGCTCGGATTATTTCGGAAAGCTTTGAACAAATCTTCCACGGTCGATGATTCAATTCTCGTCTGAAACAGGTTGCATTTGTCGGCATCGGAGCTTAGATCGTATATCGCAAAAACGGTTGTATGTTCGCTGTGGTATGTCATCCCATTGAGGTTATACCGGTTCAGAAAATTCTGATAAACCGCTTCCTTTACCACCCAATAAATCTTATACTGATATCGGTGTCAAAGTGTGAATTGTAAATTAACTCACTATCCGGAATTATCAACAAGATGTAATTGAGCCTCAGCCGCTAGTTCAATGGCTATCATCTTGTTTTTTGATGGATCTTCTGTCCATCCACAAATATTCGCGTGCCTTGGGTGGGGTGTTGGGTCTGGTTCAACGCTTAAGTTTTGCTTTATTATTTGTGAAACACCTATGTCTGCTCGACCCAATAAGGGTTTACCGCGCGGGTTGGCAACAAAATTCCTCCCAATTTCATAGATTTCAATATCAGCAAGGTTGATTATTCGAAATATTGATGTTGTTCCGCTGCCTTTATGAGGCATGAAAGCATTATGTTTTACCGTTTTGTTTGAAGGTCTAAAGTAGGATTTTGCAAGAATAAACCGAGCTACATTTTCATCTAGTGCAATATCATTATCCAAAGCCTATTTTGCCCTTTCAAATAATAGCTGAATCTTTTCGATTATCATATCGGGAACTTCAGCACCAAAATATTCAGTTCCATGAGCCTTGCTTGTGCTTCCAAATAATCCGGCATAAGTAATCAAATTATTACCACCTACACTGATAACAAAAGTGAACCGTTTCCCTTGGTACCATTCTAATGCAATTTCGCCTGTTGGCTCAGGCACAATTTCAGGCTCTTTAACATGGGAAGGTAATAACCGAATTAGTTTTTCTGCTTCAAAATAGGCTTTTTTTGATATTAACTGAGCATCGTAACCATCCCAATTATTTTCTGAGCATTCTTGATAAACTTGAAAAAGTTTGTCTAATAATGGTCGGTTATTCCTATTTGCCACCTTGGATTTTACCTGCACTTCAAAGCGATCTTCGTTTATTTCATTATCGCCAGAAATTTTTTTATCTTTGGTGTATTTCAAATAAAGGTCCTCCAATGATTTTTTAGTGCCAGGTGACCTTAGAATAACAGTACATAAAGAACCGAAGGACATTCCTTGTGGTGTAGTATCTTCCCGGTTTTCTGGGTTTGTAAAGACGCAAGTTTTCTCCACATAATCAGAACTGGGAATATAATATTCGTTTTTTTGGTCCTCAACGGATGTTAAACTTTTAGCAAAAAGATATTTTTCAAAGTCTTTTCTGTCTGTTACTAAAGATTGATGTTGCATAACTACCCCTTATTCGAAATACAAATTCAAAACTTTCTTTAAATGGCTTGGTATATTATCGAAATATTTTTTTATATCTTCAGCATTAAATGAGGCGCCAGGATCTTCTTCGTATGATAATGTGTTAAGATCATTTTGCACTAAAAGAGCTGGTTTTATTTTCTCATCTTTGCTTTTGATCGGCAAAAATTTCAGCCTAACCCATGAATTAAGCTGAAAACCTTCCCAATCATATTTTTTCAATGAATGAATTTCGAACCTTTTAGGATTATAAAATGGTCGCCCTTTGATGATTTGGTCTTTATTACAAAATCTATCTAATATTAGAGATAAAGCATTATCTGCGATTATCAATCTATCTGTGACATATCCGAGTCTTTGAACATTTAAATCTAATTCCGCAGAAAATTCCACCAAAAATTTTGACATATTTGAGTAATATGATGAATAATCAATTATATCAACGACTGATTCCAGCGGAATACTAAACACCAAATTAGTTCTTGAGGGAGCGACGGAGAGCGACAATAGATTGTCAGATGATTGTAATGTAACCCTTGGGATATCTGCGGGAGCATCCTGAGGAATGGGGAGGATAGTTGGTTCGCCATCTAAAAGATCTCCCATCAAGTTGAATGCTGTGTTTGCTATTTTAAGAGAGTTGGAAATGTTGAAATCGGGAGTAAATATTGCAGCTAATACTTTTACAACTGTAAATTCGGGCATTTGCAATGCTCCTTTATAGCGTCGTTGAAAAAGCAAATTCTATATTAAAATTTTTTAAACTCTAGGCTTGTATCTTTTAACATCCATATATCAGGCAAAATAAAAAAGCAAATAGTTTCAATATATGCTGTAATTTAAGGACATTTCAGTCTTGGAATCATCCATCCCGGCATTACCGGGTTTTTTATTTTCATTATTTGGCTCAAACCCAGATCAGTGATTAGAGTACTTCCGAGTACTTTGGGAATGGTCACAAGTTTAATAGTTTATTCCCGAGAGGCCTGAAACCGAAACACTGTAATAACTCAAAAATGGTAACGAGACTTAATCAATTCACTTTCCAATGAATATCAATGGGTTGTAGCGATGTGACCTGCTTTGTCTCTCACCTAAAATCCGCATTAACTTTTTTCGAAAAAAAATAAATTCAATATAATTACAATGTGCTATCGAGGAGTTATGATTTTCAGTATCCACACACCGATAACGGTCCAACTATCCGAATAAAAGGATGATATCCTGATTTAAAACTAAAAGATATCTTCGATGAGATCGTTCAAGGTTTCCTGAAGCCTGGCATCATCGGTTAAGGGAAGACATATGGCGGACCGGCACGCATCGTGAACCGGGATGTCCCGTCCGATCAACTGAGCGGCATAAATTAAAAGCCGGGTGCTGGC
>Ga0075114_10000420_pt1 | contig 26501 bp, 31 predicted proteins | sample AntAceMetag02UKM_FD_69784 | JGI IMG/M metagenome (GOLD analysis project Ga0075114, IMG submission 69784) | Saline lake microbial communities from Ace Lake, Antarctica - Antarctic Ace Lake Metagenome 02UKM | ecosystem: Environmental > Aquatic > Non-marine Saline and Alkaline > Saline | place... | reverse complement strand
GGAACGGTGGCCAAAGAAACAGCAAAGATGATGGGCATAACGCCGGCCGTATTAACTTTAATGGGCAAGTGGGTGGTTTGGGCTCTGCGGGCATAATGAATGGGGATTCTCAAAATAGCCTCTTCAACCATGATGATACCAATAATGACAGAAATTGATAGTAAAACGAGAATGGTTAGGTTTAGTTTTGCTTGAGGGTCGGAAAAATCAGTTAGAGATAGAGTCTGTATAATGCTGACCGGTAAACGGGAAATAATACCGGCAAAAATAATCATAGAAACACCGCTACCGACACCATAAGTGTCGATCAATTCGCCAAAAAAAATCATAATCATGGTGCCGGCCACCATGCTACAAACAAGGCTGACCAGCATTAGGGGAGAAAGTAACCCGATAATGTTTTGGGAGCGGAGAATGCCATACATACCAAGAGATTGAACGATGGCAATGGGAATGGTGGCCATACGAGTATATTGGTTAATTTTAGCTCGACCATAGTCCCCCTCTTTGCTTAATTCCTCCAGTTGGGGGATGACCATGGTGAGAAGCTGAAACATAACGGAGGCATTGATGTAAGGAGCTAAACCCAGGGCCACAATAGAAAAGTTGGCCAGAGTACCACCAGAAAAAATGTTTAAAAGAGACAAGAGTTGATTTTGAGAAAAGAATTGCTGTAAAAGGTTAAGATTGACCCCCGGTACCGGAACATGGGCGATGAGGCGAAAAACAACCAGAACAAGCAGGGTGAAAGACAATTTTTTTCTTAAGAGAGGGGTTTTTAGTCCCTGAAGATAAACCGAAAGAGATTCCTTGATTTGATTCATTAATTTACTCTACCACCCGCTTTGATTATTTTCTCTTTGGCTTTTTGACTAAGCATAATCTTGTCAAGAGTTAAAGACTTTTTGATTTCACCGTTGGATAATATTTTAATTGGTTTTGAAGCCGATTGAAAGGGAGGAATGCCGGCCGCTTTGGCCAGGTTCTGGCGATTAACTTTAGCACCATTTTTATACCAAGAATTAAGTTGATCAAGATTAATATTGATAACTGTTCGATGGCTAATGAGACGATGTTTCCCTCTCAAAAAAGGAGTTCTTTTAATCCATCCCTTTTTTATCTTAGAACCATCGAAGGTGAGTTTGGTCTTGCCTCTAGCCTTGTCTCCCTTAGCTCCGCGACGGCAGGTGTGACCACCGACTCCGGAACCATAGCCACGACCAACTCTTTTTTTGGATTTGGTGGAGGTGGGCCGTAATTGGCTTAAAAGATTCATGGTTAGGTTAGTTTGGCCAGGGCCTTAAAAGTGGCCCAAACATTAATCGATTTATTTTTGGAACCAATGATTTTACTGGTGATGTCTTTTATGCCGGCTAATTCAACTACGGCACGAACCGGACCGCCGGCAATAATACCGGAACCTTTCTTGCCGGGACGAATTAAAACTAATGCTCCTTTAAATTTAATTTTGATGGTGGAGGGAATTGTGCCCTTATCCAGGGGGATAGTGATCATTGATCTTCTGCCTCTTTTTATGGCTTTTTGAATGGCATCAGAAACATTTTTGGCTTTACCCAAACCGACACCTACCCGCGATTTCTTGTCACCGGTAACAACCAAAGCGGTGAAGGAAATTTGATTACCACCCTTGGTCTTTTTGGAGACGCGTTTTATCTGGACTACTTTATCGGCAAATTCTTCAGCCGGGCGGTCATGGTGACGAGAATTATATGATTGATTCATTTTTTAAAATAATAGGCCTGCCTTTCTGGCGGCATCAGCCAGAGCCTTGATTCTACCATGATAGAGGTAGGGGCCACGATCAAATCGGACCCGATTAATTTTAACCTTAAGGGCCTTTTTGGCAATCTGACCACCGACGGCAATAGCTTGATTCAGTTTACTGCCGTCAGACTGAACTGATTTCGAGGAAGCCGAAACAAGGGTGCGACCATGCTTGTCGTCGATAATTTGCGCCCAAATATGACGATTAGAACGAAAAACGGTTAAACGAGGGATACCTTTATGCCGAGCCAACTTGGCTCTTACTTTTTTACTTCGTCTGGTTTTTGCTGGTTGTTTAATCATGTTTAGACGGTGGTTTTAGCGGCCTTCCCCGGTTTAATTTTTATATACTCATCAACATAGCGGATGCCTTTACCTTGATAGGGTTCGGGCTTTTTGGCTTTTCTGATATTACTGGCCAGTTGCCCCACCATTGTTTTGTCGACACCAGAAACGGTAATTTTGGTTTCATCGTCAATTTGGACTTTAATACCAGGGGGGATAGCTATGTCTACGGGATGAATAAAGCCAACAATAAGAGTGATTTTATCACCGGTGGCGGAGGCTTTATATCCGGTGCCCCGAATTTCCAACTGCTTGGTCCATGGTTTTTGGACTCCGGTCACCATATTGTTAATATGAGCCCTAATGGTACCGTGGTTAGCCTTGGTTTTTTTGTCGGAAGACAAAGGGGTAATCAAAACTTGGCCCGGTTTAATTTCAACCTTGATTTTATCCGGCAGACGAAGATATAATTCGCCTTCGGGTCCGGAGACCTTAACTTGTTTGTCAATTTGGGTGACATTGACCGTGGCAGGAATTTGAACTGGTTGTTTACCTATTTTTGACATGTTAGTTAATTTGGGCAATAAGCTCGCCACCAATGTGTTTTTTGACAGCTTGGCGTTGAGACATGAGTCCTTGTGAAGTAGAAACTATAATGAGAGATTGGCTTGATTTCCCCCAAGGTAGAGAGGAAGCTTTTTCGTACCAGCGACGGCCCGGTTTGGAAAAGATTTTTACATCTTCTATGGCGGGATGACGATTAGTGTAGGTTAAATTAACCGTAATGGTCTTTTTAATTTTGCCGGCGACAGAGTAGTCGGTTATTAGCTGGTGTTTTTTGAGGATTTTGGCTAAATTCAGACAAAATTTAGAGGCTGGAGCTGTGATTGACCGCCGACCGGCCCGGTAAGCATTTTTGATTCTGATAAGAAAATCTATAGAGGTTGATTGTAGCATATGATTACCAACTAGCTTTTTTAACTCCAGGCAATGAACCGGCTTGAGCCAATTGACGGAAACAGAGACGACAGAGACCAAAAAGACGAATGTACCCGCGAGGTCGACCGCAAATCTGACAGCGATTGCGGTAACGACAACTGAATCTAAGTTTTTTTGATTCTCGAACTATCTTTGCTTTGTTGGCCATATTTATTTCTTTTTAAAGGGAAATCCTAGGGCGGATAATAACATTTTTGCCTCTTCTTTTGAAGGGGCTGATATATTTAAAGATATCTGAACTGATCGAATTTTGTTGACATTGTCTAGGTCGATCTCAGGAAAATAAGTTTGATCTCTGATGACAAAATTATAATTGCCTTGACCATCAAAAGAGTCGGTTGACATGCCCTGAAAATCCCTCAGACGGGGAAAGATGAGGTTAAATAGTTTTTCGACAAAATCATACATGCGACGACCCCGTAGAGTTACTTTGTAGGCCAGAGGCTCCCCCTGTCTTAGTTTAAAACTGGAGACTGATTTTTTGGCTCGGCAAAGCTTAGGTTTTTGTCCGGTAATGGCCATTATTTCTTTTTGAGCGTCGTCCATTAGTTGTTGGTTGTCACGAACATTGGAACAACGATAGTTAATAACTACCTTGGTCAGTCGCGGAAAAGATAGTGGGTTTTTGGTAGAACCCATTTGTTTTTTGAGTTGATCGAAGGCTATTTTTTTAATATCGGACATGTTATTTTTTGGTGGTTTTGATTTGAATAATAGAATGACATTTTTTGCAAATTCGATACTTTTGACCCGATTTATCGATCCGGTAACCAACTCTGGTGGCTTTTTTACAGTTGGGGCAAATTAGGGCCACTTTGGAAACATGAAGGGGGGCTTCCCTTTCGATAATACCACCGGATTGGTTTTGGGAGGCTTTGACGTGTTTTTTGAACATGTTGAGTCCCTTAACAACAATTTTATTTTTTTTGGGCAGACAGATAACCACCTGGCCATCTCTACCCTTATCTTTACCAATAAGCACTTTGACTTGATCTCCCTTAATTACCTTCATGTCAATAAACCTCCTTGGCCTGGGAAACTATTTGTTTATAACCCAAGTTTCTGATTTCACGAGCGACAGGGCCAAAAATGCGAGTACCACGAGGATTGTTTTGAGCATCGATAATAACACCGGCATTATCGGAAAAACGGATATGGGAACCATCAGGCCGACTGATTTCTTTTTTGGTTCTAATCATGAGCATTCTGACTTTGTCTTTCTTGGACACAATACCGTGAGGAGCGGCTTCTTTAACGGTGGCCAAAACGATATCTCCAATACTGCCGCTTTTGTGTCGAGAGCCCTTATAGACATGGATGACCATAACTCTTCTGGCACCACAGTTATCGGCTGCTTTAATCATGCTTCTTAGTTGGATCATTTTATGATTGGTGCTTGATAATTTCTAAGGTGACAAATCTTTTTAATTTACTTAAAGGGCGACATTCGGCTACCTTGACGGTATCGTTGATTTGGGCAGATAAATTATTCTCGGCGTATATTTTCTTGTTTTTCTTAACTAGTTTTCGATAAATAGGGTGACGGCTTTTGTAGCTAAGCAAAACAACTATAGTATTTTGCATTTTGTTAGAAATCACTTTACCGGTAAAAGACCGGGTAGTGTTTTTTGGGGTATTTTTATTTTTTGATGGTGTCATTTTGTTTTTGTCTTATGATGGTTAGAATTAGACTGATTTGATATTTCAACTTTTTGAAGACAGAGGTGTCTTTGAGTTGGCCACCGCCGTGTTTGATTCTGGCTTCAACCAATTGTTTTCTGATGGAAACAAGCTGTTGATTCAGTTCGGCTATATTTTTTTGATGGTAGGGCATTTTATCAGATTTTTTCATTTTTTTTGAATAATTTTGGTTTTAACCGGTAGTTTGGAGGCGGCTAACTGGAGGGCTTCAACGGCTTGATGGTGAGGTATGCCACCAACTTCGAACATAACCCGACCCGGCTTAACTACACAAACATAACCACAAACATCACCTTTGCCAGCACCGAGTGGAGCACCGGCTCCTTTTTGAGTGATAGGCTTATCCGGAAAAAGACGAATCCAAATACGACCATTTCTTTTGGTGTGATGACTGATAGCCCGACGAGCGGCCTCGATTTGATTGGCAGTTACCCAAGATCGAGTCAGGGCCTTGAGCCCATAATCCCCGAAAGAGACCAGATTACCCTTGGAATTGCCCCGCATCTTGCCTCTGAATTGTTTTCTGTATTTAGTTCGTCCGGGTTGCAACATGGTTGGTTATTTTAAACATAGATAAACTTTAACCCCAATGTAGCCCGATCTGGTCAATGAAGGACATTGGTGATAATCTATTTGAGACCGGATGGTGCTTAAGGGAACTTTACCTTGGGAAAATTTTTCACAACGACTAATTTCGGCTCCATTGATACGGCCGGCTAGTATAATTTTTACCCCTTTAGCGCCAGCGGCGATAGATTTTTCCATAGCCATATTGGCCACCCGGCGGTAAGACATACGCTTGGTCAGTTGGTAGGCAATTTTTTCAGCGATTAGTTTGGCGGATAAATCAGTGTTTTTAAATTCTTCCACTTGGATATCTATGTCTTGTTTGCGATTGTTTAAAATTTGCTGTAATTGTTTTTTGGTAGCTTGCAGTTCTTTACCGCCCCGACCAATAACTAATCCAGGACGACTGACAATGAGAATTATTTTGAGTTTTTTCCCGGATCTTTCTATTCTGATAGCTACGATACCGGCGGAATATAGCTTTTTTTGTAAAAAGTCTCTGATATTTTTGTCTTGGAGTAAGAATTTGGAGTAATTTTTCTTGTTGGCATACCAAGAAGATTGCCATTCAGGGCTGGAATCGGTAGTTTCTAATCTAAAACTGATAGGGTTTACTTTTTGTCCCATTTATTTAAGGCTTCCTTTAACTGATATAAGCAAACGGCTGTGTCTTTTTTGGATAAGGCCACGGGCGAAGCGAGAACTGTGAGATTTATCCATTCTCTTGAATTTGGGTCCATGGTCAACCATAATTTGATCAAAAACTAGGGTCTGGGGGTTTAGCCGATGATTGTTTTGGGCGTCAGCAATTAGAGATTGAACTGCCTGGGAGAGAGCTCGGGCGGAACGAGTGTTGATAAATTTAAGTTGAGTCAGGGCAGTGGAGGGGGGCAGTTTCTTGATAGTATTGGCCAAAAGGCGAAGTTTCCGGGGAGAGATTTTAACATTTTTATTGAGAAAACGGACGGTTTTTATAACAAGAGGGGTGACCGGTTTGGCCTTAGGATTGGGTTTGACGATGGTTTTTTGGTCAGTTTTTTTCATTTTTAGGTTTTTTCGATAACTCGCTTAACTACACGACCATGACCCCTAAAGCTTCTGGTAGGAGAAAATTCTCCCAGTCGATGGCCAACCATGTCTTCGGTAACATAAACATCGAGAAACTTCCGACCGTTGTGGACAGAAAAAGTTTTACCAATGAATTCCGGAGGGATTTGACTACTGCGAGCGTAAGTAACGATCGGCTTAGTGCCTTTTTGTTGTTGCACCTTTTTGAGCAGTTTGGCATCAATATAAGGACCTTTCTTGGAACTGCGAGTCATGCTATTTTCGGCGTTTAATAATTAATTTATTTGACTTTTTTTTACGATTACGAGTAATTTTACCCATAGCCGGTTTACCCCAGGGGGTTTTGGGGTGCATACCAATAGAACTACGACCCTCACCGCCACCGTGCGGATGGGAATCAGGATGTTGGGCTACGCCTCTAACGGTGGGTCTGAAACCGCGATGACGACGGTCACCGGCTTTTTTGAGTTTGATGTTAAAATGATTGGCGTTGCTTAGTTGACCAACGGTAGCTCGGCATTTAGAATTAAACATTCTTATTTCGCCAGAGGGTAATTTTACCACAGCTTTGTCTTGATCAATACTTTGAATGTAAGCGGCAGAACCGGCAGTCTTGACAATTTTAGCTCCCCGACCGGGGGAAAATTCTAAGGCATGAATGGGAATCCCCACAGGAATTTTTTTGAGAGCTAAACAGTTACCGTCCTTAACGGGAGCGGAGTCGGAATTAATGACGGTGTCCCCTACCTTAAGTTTGGCGGGAGCCAGAATGTAGGACTTGGAACCATTGACATAACAAATAAGGGCAATATTGGCGGTTCGATTGGGGTCATATTCGATGGCGAGTACCTTAGCCTCAATGTCTTTTTGGTCTCTTCTCCAGTCTATTAAACGTAAAAAGCGTTTATGTTCACCGCCGCGATGCCTGACAGAAATATGTCCCTGAGAATCACGTCCGGATTTAACTTTTTTGATGGTTTTTAGTGGATGTTTTTTGGCCATTTTATTTTATAGATAAAATTTTGATTTTTTGGTCTTTGGCGATAGAGATAATGGCTTTTTTTCGATTTGGTTTCCGAATGGATAGGCGCTTTTTCCAATCTGTTTTTAGTTTGCCTTTGACAACCATGGTTCTGACTTTGACGACAGGGACGGAAAAAAGAGACTGAAAAGCCAGTTTAATCTGATGCCGGTTGGCATTAAGACCAACCCAAAAGTGATATTTGTTATTTTCCCGATCCTGCAAAGCCTTTTCTGTAATAATGGGTTTTGAAATAACTTGATCGAGACTTTTGTGGCTCATTTGGATGATAAATTTTTAATGGCCTTTTGGGAAAAGATCAAATAGTTTTGTTGGGCTAGTCGGTAGACAGAAAGTGAGTTGAGGTTCATCAGGTTGACACCAGGCAAGTTGGAAAAGGCCCTTTTAACATTGCTGACAGGATTGGCGGTAATAATGGCCAGTTTTTTACTTTTATTCAGGGTGAGGTTGGTTTTCTTGAGTCGGGAGATAAATTTAACAGCTTGTTTGGTTTTGGGAGGTAGAGGACTAAATTTTTCAATGGCGATAATTCTTTTTTCTTTGGCAAATTGGGAAAGGATGGAGTTGAGGGCCTGCTTTTTCATCTTTTTATTTAGTTTAAGACGATAGTTTTGATCACCCCGAGGACCATGAGCTACTCCACCACCGACAAAAATAGGAGCCTTGGCGGAACCATGACGAGCTCGTCCAGTCCCTTTTTGAGCCCACATTTTTTTGGTGGTACCTCTGATTTCAGATCTGTTTTTAGTTTTGGGTCGAGCTTTTCTTTGATTGCTAAGATAAACACGAATGGATTGGGACATTAAACGAGGAGATATTTTGGCTTCGAAAATAAGGGAGGGTAGGATTATGGTACCGGTTTGCTTGGCACTGGTATTAAAAAGTTTGATTTTCATTTATTTTTTCTAGCCGGTGAAATGATAAGCCAGGAATTGATGTGACCGGGAAGAGAGCCACTGATGGTGATGGTGTGTTTGTCTTTATCGATGGAAATGACTTTTAAGTTGGCTACCGTGTGAGTGGTGACTCCGTAATGGCCAGGCATTTTTTTACCTTTGATTACCTTTCCGGGAGTCTGGGCACCAATAGATCCCGGGGCCCGGGTACGATCCGATTGTCCCCGGGTAACCGGTTGACGATGGAAGCCGTGACGCTTGATAACACCGGCAAATCCTCTACCCTTGGAAACTCCCTGGACATTAACTTTATCGTCAATGGAAAAAACGGTATCTATGGTGATTTTAGCACCTAATTGAGGGGTATTTTTATCATCAAAATCAAATTCTATAAAACCCTTAGGGGTGATGTCTAGTTTAATTTTTTTTAACTTGACTTTGGTGGGTCGATGAATATGTTTACGGTTACCATAAGCCAACTGCACGGCTTGATAACCATCTTTCTTCTTATCTTTAATTTGGGTTACCGACAAAGGTAAACAAGAACATTGGGTAACAGCCAGGCGCCTACCATCGTCCGAAAAGATACTGGACATTTTTCCTTTTTTTATAATAAATCCTGAAATCATGGTAGGAGGTTACATCTTAACTTCAATCTGGACTCCTGAGGGAAGGTCGAGATGCTGAAGACTGTCAACCGTACGTAAACTGGTATTGGCAATGACTATTAATCTTTTGTGAGTCAAAAGCTGGAAGTGCTCCCTGGCATCCTTGTCGGTATGGGGACTGGTAAGAACGGTGATTATTTTCCTGTCGGTGGGCAGAGGGATGGGGCCTTGGACTTTAGCTCCGGCGGTGACGGCGGCTTCGACGATTTTGATGGCAGCTTCATCAATGATGCGGTGATCAAAAGATTTCAGTCGGATACGAATACGGCCACCGCTAGTCATTTTATTTGATTATCTCGGTGATGGCACCGGCACCGACGGTCAGACCACCCTCGCGGAGAGCAAATCTTTGGCCGGGTTGTAAAGCAACAGCTTTGATCAGTTTAATAATAACATTGGCGTTATCACCCGGCATAACCATTTCGGTTCCTTCCATAAGGGTGGTTTCACCAGTAACATCGGTAGTTCTGATGAAAACTTGGGGGCGATAACCGGAAAATACGGGGGTGTGACGTCCACCTTCTTCTTTTTTGAGAAGATAGATTTCGGCTTTGAACTCGGTATGAGGAGTGATAGAGCCGGGTTTGGCTAAAACTTGACCTCTTTCAATGTCAGTTTTTTCGATACCACGGAGTAGAATACCAACATTGTCTCCGGCTTGGCCGTCATCGAGAATTTTGTGGAACATTTCAACCCCGGTGACTACTGACTTGGCGGTGTCACGAAGGCCGACGATTTCAATTTCTTGGCCGACTTTGATTTTTCCTTGTTCGATTCTGCCGGTGGCGACAGTACCTCGACCTTTAATGGAAAAGACGTCTTCAATCGGCATAAGGAAAGGTTTATCTAATTCTCTTTTGGGCTCGGGGATACTGTCGTCCAGAGCCTTAACCAGTTCTTTAATGGACTTAATGGCTGCTTCATCTCCGTCCATGGCTTTCAGGGCTGAGCCACGAATGATGGGAATGTCGTCGCCAGGAAACTTATATTTTTTGAGAAGTTCTCTGATTTCGGTTTCAACCAGATCTAAAAATTCGGGATCTTCAACCAGGTCAACTTTGTTTAGATAAACCACTAAGGCGGGAACATTTACTTGCTTGGCCAAAAGGACGTGCTCTCTGGTTTGAGGCATGGGACCATCGGGAGCAGAAACAACTAAAATAGCTCCATCCATTTGGGCGGCGCCGGTAATCATGTTTTTGACATAATCGGCGTGTCCGGGACAATCGATGTGAGCATAGTGTCTTTTGTCGGTTTCGTATTCTAGGTGGGAAATAGCAATAGTGACGATTTTGGACTCATCTCTGACTGTACCCCCTTTGGCAATATCGGCGTATGATTTGGGGTTACCTTGAACTTTTGCTATAGCGGCACTGAGAGTGGTCTTACCATGGTCGACGTGACCGATGGTGCCAACATTAACATGAGGTTTGTTTCTAACGAATTTTTTATCTGCCATTTTTTACTCCTTTTTAGGTGTTTTTTAAAAAATAATATTTTGGTTTAAAAGCTTTTTGATTGTAACAGTAAAAATTGGCCTTTTCAAGGCGGAATTTGCTTGGTGTCATTTTGTCGACGGGTTGGTTTTGTCGGCAGTAAGTTTTTGTTGGATACTAGTCGGCACCGATTGGTAATGAGATGGCTCCATGTAAAAAGACCCACGACCCTGAGTAAGACTGCGAATAACGGTGGCATAACCGCGAACAGCTTCAAGAGGAATGGTGGCGTCAATAATGGATGACTTGGCTGCCTCGGTAGTACCATTTATCTGACCCCGACGGGAAGACAGGTCACCGATGACGGTACCCAGGAATTCGGCCGGAGTGTTGACTTCCATTTTCATGATAGGCTCAAGGATCAGTGGTGAGGCAAAAGAAAAGGCTTCTTTAATGGCGATGGCCCCGGCTAGTTTGAAAGCATTGTCAGAGGAATCAACATCGTGATAACTACCATCGTAAAGGGTGATTTTTATGTCAGTAATGGGATAGCCGACCAAAATCCCTTTTTGTAGAGTCTCCTTAATACCTTTTTCAACGGAAGGGATGAAATTTCGAGGGATAGATGCCCCCTTAATAGCATCAACAAACTCGTAACCCTCCCCTCTGGCTTTGGGTTCAACTTTTATTTTACAGTGACCATACTGACCGTGCCCGCCTGATTGGTGAATATACTTGCCTTCCCCTTGGGCAGGCTGGCTAATGGTTTCTCTGTAGGCCACCTGGGGTGTACCGGTTTTGACTGAAACATTAAACTCTCTTTTGAGGCGATCAATGATAATTTCCAGATATAACTCACCCATACCCGCAATAATGGTCTGCCCGGTTTCATGATTGTAGGAGACTTTAAAAGTGGGGTCTTCACTGGTCAGCTTGTTAAGGGCGGTGCCCATTTTTTCCTGGTCGGCAGTAGTGGCCGGCTCTATGGCCAAAGAAATAACCGGCTCGGTGAATTGGATCGGAGTTAGAGAAATGGGGTGCTCTTTGTCACAGAGAGTGTCACCGGTAGTAGAGTCTTTGAGTCCAATGGCGGCCACAATTTCTCCGGAAAAACCAACTTCAATATTTTCTCTTTTGTCGGCGTGCATTAATAAAAGACGACCCAGTCTTTCATTCTTTTGCTTGGTGATATTATAAACTTCGGAGCCACTTTTTAGAGTGCCGGAGTAAACGCGAATGTAAGAGAGGGTACCCACATGAGGGTCGCTCTGAACCTTGAAAAGCAAGGCGGACAAGGGAGAATCTTTGTGGTGTTTCCTAGTAATGGTTTGATTGGTAACCAGATCGAAACCTTCTACCGGTTTTAGATCGAGGGGAGAAGGCAGATAATCGATAACGGCATCAAGAACCGGTTGGACTCCTTTATTTCTCCAAGCAGAACCGCAATAAATAGGAAAAAGACGGGAAGCAATGACGGCGGGTCGCAGGGCTTTTTTGAGTTCCTCGACAGAAATTTTTTCTTCGTTTAAGAATTTTTCCATTAAGTCATCATCTTCGGCGGCAATTTTTTCAATCATGGCGGCGCGAGCGGAAGTGGTGATAGCGGTATATTCAGGGTCAATATCTTTAACACTATATTCAATACCTTGTTCGTCTTTGTCCCAAATAATCATTTTTTGACTAAGGAGATCAATGACACCGGTAAAACCGTGTTCTTTGCCTACGGGGATGGTCATGACAACAACCGGGGCGGCTAATTTATCTTGGATGCTTTTCAAAACCATATCGAGGTCGGCGCCAACTTTATCCATTTTGTTAACGAAGATGAGACGGGGAACATGGTACTTATCGGCTTGACGCCAAACCGTTTCCGATTGGGCCTGAACACCGGCATTACCATCAAAAATCATGATGGCGCCATCCAAGACCCGGAGGGATCTTTCGACTTCGGCAGTGAAATCGACGTGTCCCGGGGTGTCAATAATATTAAAACGGCAATCTTTCCAGAAAGTGGTAATACAAGCTGATTGAATGGTAATACCTTTTTCTTTTTCCTGATCCATGGTGTCAGTGGTGGTGGTACCATCATCTATAACACCAATTTTGTGGATTTTACCAGTATAAAAGAGAACTCTTTCGGTGGTGGTGGTCTTGCCGGCGTTGATATGGGCAATGACGCCAATATTACGGACTTTGTCCATGGCAACATTCCTGTCTTTTTGTAGTTTGATGGCTTGAGACATAATTTTATGTTGGGATAAAAAGAACTGTTGCCAAAGCAACAGTAAATGACAGGTTATAATATCACATGGAGAAAAAAGTAGCCATAGTAGGGGGAGGATTGACCGGCCTAGTGACAGCGTTGAGATTGAGTCAAAGGGGAAAGACGGTGGTGGTTTTGGAAAAAGAAAGACAGGTGGGAGGTTTGGCCGGCGGATTTGACTGGGGAAAAACAAGTTTAGAGCGGACCTATCATCATATATTTAAAAGCGACGAGGACATTGTCAAATTGATTGAGGAGTTAGATTTGAAGGATAAGTTGGAGTGGAAAAAAAGCAGTGTGGCCCAGTATCATGAAGGGCGATTTTATCCTTTTGTAACCGCCATGGATTTATTGAGGTTCGGACCACTGGGACTGGTAGACAAGGTTCGATTGGGATCGGTTTATATATATTTACAAAAATTGTCTAATTGGAAAAATTTGAGCGGAGTGGGGGCGGCGGACTGGATGAAAAAGTGGGCCGGAAAAACAAATTATGAAATTATCTGGCAACCCTTACTGCAAGGTAAGTTTCATCAGTATTATAAAAAGGTGTCAATGGCCTGGTTGTGGGGCAGAATTCATGTCAGAGCTCAGTCTAAAAACAACAAAACGGGGGAGGAGTTGGGTTATTTGATGGGAGGTTTTCAGTTGATAATCGACGGGCTGGTAGAAAAAATAAAAGAAAACGGCGGGATGATAAAAGTAAATTGTCGGGTCAGGGAGATAAGGAAAAAAGGGAGCAGGATAGAAGTAAAATGGGGAAATGAAAAAATCAGTTTTGACAGAGTGGTGGCTTGTGTTCCGGCCGGTATTTTTTCTAAAATAACCGGCATAAAGAGTAAAAAGGCAAAAGAGATTTCATATTTGGGTTTTATCAATGTAGTATTTAGATCAAAACAAAACCTGAGTCCTTATTATTGGCATAATATCGGCGATAATAAATCCCCGTTTTTAGCTTTTATACAACACACCAATTTAGTTGACAAGAAAAATTACCAGAATAAGCATCTGTATTATTTGGGTGCTTACGTGCCACAGAATCATAAATATCTAAAGGAGGAAGAGGCGAACATATATAAAGAATTTTTTGCTTATTTGAAAAAAATCTTTCCGGCCTTTAAAGAAAGTTTGGTGGAAAAGAAGGAAATATTTAGGTTTGACTGGGCTCAGCACCTAGCTGATGTAAATTATGAAAAAAAAATACCCGGCTATAAAAGCGGAATTGACGGGGTTTATTTTGCCAACTTTTGTCAAATTTTTCCATACGATCGAGGAATGAATTATGCCGTAATTGAAGGAGAGAAAGTGGCCAAGATGGTGGTTTAGTTTGTTTTTGAAGATTTATTGGCCATAATGTTACTGATTTCCAAAAGCGAGTCAAATGTGCCGGCGTCGGCCCAAGTCCCCCGGATTATGTTGACATTAAGCTGGTTGTTTTTGAGATAGATATTGTTAAGGTCGGTGATTTCTATCTCGCCTCTGGCGGAAGGCTTGAGAGATCGGGCATATTTAATTACATTGTTGTCGTAAGTGTAAAGACCAACCACAGCATATTGGCTTTTGGGTTTTTGAGGTTTTTCTTCAATGGAGATAACTTTTTTGTTTTGGTCGAATTCAACCACACCAAAGCGCTGAGGGTGAGAAACTTTTTTGGCAAAAATCATGGCGCCGGAGGAGAAAGACTTTATTTGTGAAGAAAAATCGCGATCGAAAATATTGTCACCTAAAATCATGGTGACGGCATCAGAGCCAATAAAGTTTCTACCAAGAATAAAGGCGTCAGCCAAGCCACGAGGTTTCTCCTGAATTTCATAGGAAAATTTAACACCAAATTGCCTACCCGAACCCAAAAGGTTTAAAAAATGGCCTGAATAATCAGGAGCAATAATAATGAGAATATCTTTAATACCGGCTTTGACCAGAGTGTTAATGGGGTAATAAATCATAGGCTTGTCATAAACAGGAAGAAGTTGTTTGGAGGTGATTTTGGTTAAAGGACGGAGACGAGTGGCTCGGCCTCCGGCCAAGATTATTCCTTTCATTTTTTGTGATTCAAACGTTTATAGAATTTTTCGGCTTCGAGCTTACTGGCTTGCCACCAATTCTGGTTTTGGCGGTACCAGCTAACGGTTTTTTGTAGACCCGACCGTAAATTTTCTTGGGGTTGCCAGCCCAGTTTTTTGATTTTCGACCAATTAACGGCATAGTTATCATGAGCGGGACGATCGGCAACATAAGTTATCAATGATTTATCCTTGTCCATAAGTTTTAGTAATGTTTCTATTATGTGTATGTTGGCCAGACCACCCTTAAGACCACCAACACAATAGGTCTCCCCTATTTTCCCCTTGTTAATAACAAGGTCAATGGCGCGGCAATGATCAGTCACATAGAGCCAATCGCGCAAATTTAGTCCCCGACCATAAACAGGGATTTTTTTGTCGGCCAAAAGATTGGTAATGAAGCGGGGAAGCATTTTTTCCGGGTTTTGAAAAGGACCATAGTTGTTGGAACAATTGGTAATGGTGACCGGTAAGCCAAAGGTTTTATAAAAGGCACGGACAAGATGATCTGACGAGGCCTTGGAGGCTGAATAAGGACTACTGGGGTTATAAGCGGTGGACTCGGAAAATTGTTTTTTAGAATTTAGAGGAATAGAGCCATAGACTTCATCGGTGGAGACATGGTGGAAATGCTTAATGTGGTGTTTTTGGGCAAAATGAAGAAGATTGTGGGTGCCTAAAACATTGGTTTTAATAAAAAGCGAAGGATCGTCAATGGACCTATCAACATGTGATTCGGCGGCAAAATGAACAATAATGTCCACTTCGGAGACAATCTTGTCGACAATTTTGGGGTGGCAGATATCACCTTTGATAAAGGTATAACGGGAGGAAGAATTGAGATGTGACAGATTTTGAGGATTGGCGGCATAGGTAATTTTGTCTAAATTAAATATCTTATCCCGGGGGTGAAATTGGTGCCAATAGAGAATAAAATTACTACCAATGAAACCGAGACCTCCAGTTATTAGAATTTTCATCTATTATTCTGCGGGGGTAGTAGTGACGGTGGGTTCGACGGTGACGGTGGGAGTGACTTCAGCGGTGGGAGATGCCTCGGCGGCGGTAGGGGTAACTTCGGTGGTGGGAGTGACTTGATCCTGGTCTCTTAAGTCGGTGCCGATAATAAAAACAACATCATAGGTCGAGTTATCCTTGAGGGTGGGGTCATAAGTGGCGGGGAATATGTCAGCCAATTTGTTTTTGAAATAGGCGGAGACACTGGCTTCGGTGGAAATTTTAAGTTGGATTTGGTTAGTATCAAGTGTTTCTTTGCTGTTACCAACGGTAATATCGGTAAAACCAAGGCTGGTTAGCGATTCTTTAAGCGAAGCAGCCTGACCATTGATGTCAGTAGCGTTGAGCACTTGTAATTTTAAATCTTTACTAATTTCCGCCGTGGTTGGGGTAGGAATGAGTGAAGGGATCTGGGTGGGGGTGAGAGTTTCTGCCTGACCTAAAGGAGAGGAAGAGTCGGCCCGATTAAGAACAAACCAGATAACAACGGAGGCAAGGGCGGCGGTTAGAATAAAAACAGCAATAATCGGTAAAACATTTTTCTTGTCTGATGGCATGGGTGAAGTTGAATTGATATTGGAACCGGGATTGACTGGGGAGATATCTTTCATTGTTTTGATTATATCAAGATTTGGTGGCCGGGGGGAAGAAAGAAGACTGACTACCGGTAAAGGTAGATTGGACGGCTGTTTAAGGTTTTGAGCAATTTGAGTTGGATCAAAGGGGGTTTTTTCTAAGGAGGTGGTGCTAATAATGTCGGGGGGTTGATGATGGGGAAGAAATATTTTTTTAATAGCAGTAAAAAAGTAGAGCTTGGAATAATTGATTGTTTTTTGGATATCAAGAGAAGGGCCTTTCAAGTTGATGGTCAAAAAAACATCTTTCCCTTTGGCCAAGATGAGGGTATATTGTTTGTCGGCATAGGGATAGAGGAGAAAATATTCTTGATGAAAAAAAGTATTGATAAGATGACTGACGGCGAATGAAACCGGCCAAGACGAGGTAATTTTGACGCCGGTTTTGGCTAGATTTAATTTCAAAATTTCGAGTTTTTGATGATCATAAATAGTAGTTCTGATAATGGTTTTGGATGAATTATTGACCAGTTGGTAACTGACGGCGCCAGGATCTATATCAAAAGGGGTGAAGCCTTGGGCTAGACTGATAACCTCTTTTTTTTCAATAGAGCTGATCTTACTATCGTAGACAAAGGATCTGGTTAGGACAATGTCGTCGGGAATAAGCACCTGACAAGATTTTATTTTATTTTTTTGAAGATAGAGGATTAATGGCCTGAGGTCTTGGGGGCTCTGTTCTTTCCATAAGCTTATATCAAAAGAAAAAGTGTTGTTTTCTTGTTTACTGGAATAGATTTCCGTCGATTCCTTTTGAGGCCAAAGAACAAAATGTGTTTTTGAGAAAAGAGACATCTGTCATAGTATGATCGAAAACGATCACCAACGCAAGTGGGAAAAGGCCTTATTGGCTTCGGCCATTTTTTCGACTCCTACGCGCTTACTGACAGCGCCACCCTGACTGTCAAGAGCATCTATGAGTTCGGCGGCAAGTTTTTCGGCAAAAGTGTGGTACTGTTTGTTGGGTCTTTGGCGGGCTGATCCAACTAACCAGCGGATAGACAAAGAATCTTGACGATGAGCTCTGACCGGAGCCGGCACTTGGTAAACGGCACCCCCAATGCGACGAGGTCGGACTTCTATTTTGGGTTTAATGTTGTCAAGGGCTTGGTCCAAAAGATCAATCACGTCAGTTTTGGAGTTGGTTTTTTGGAGTAGCTCCAGGGCTTGATAAACTTGTTTTCGAGCAACATTTTTCTGGCCAGCTTTCATCACATAATTAATTAACTTGGAAACGGTAAGACTGTGGTAAATTGTATCCGAGGTTATTTTTCTGGTTTTACTGGGGCCTTTTCTGGACATATATTTTTTTTAACTTTTAGGGGGTGGGGCGGGGGTAGCCTGGTCGGTAACGGGACTGGCCGGAGAAGGAGTGGCAGTATCAGCCGCGGTAGCGTTTTTCTTGACCCCGTATTTACTGCGAGCTTGCTGACGACCGACAACTCCAGAGCAGTCATATTTACCTCTGACAATATGGTAACGAACACCGGGCAAGTCCCTGACCCTGCCACCACGAACAGAAACAATACTGTGTTCGGCCAGATTGTGGCCAACACCGGGAATATAAGCAGTAATCAGGCTGTGATTGCTGAGTTTGACTTTGGCAACTTTTCTTAAGGCCGAGTGGGGTTTTTTGGGGGTCATGGTTTTGACCATGGTGATGACGCCTCTTTTAAAAGAACTTTTACTGGTTATAGTAGTATTTTTGATACTGTTAAAACTGTCACGTAAAGCCACGGCTTTGATTTTTTTGCTTTTTTTGGACCGGCCTTTTCTGACCAGTTGGTTAAATGTTGGCATGTTAGTTACTCTTTTGGTTGATCTTTACCCACGGGAATAAGGTGTCCGATAATAACATTTTCCTTTAGGCCTATCAAGTTGTCGGTCTCGGCAATAAGTGAAGATCTGGTCAGAACTCCGGTGGTTTGCTGAAAGGAGGCGGCTGACAGCCATGAACTGGTAGTGAGAGCTGATTGGATAAGACCAAGAAGAACTGTTTTACCTTTGGCCGGACGACCGGTGGTTTTTTTGATTCTGTCGTTTTCGGTCCGGAAAGTTGATTGTGTAACGGTTTGATCAAAGAGGAAGTTGGTATCATGGGGGTTTTCGACTTTTATTTTATTGCTCATTTCGCGAACGATAACTTCGACGTGTTTGTCGTGAATTCCAATCCCCTGAGATTCGTAGACAAACTGAATACTGTCGATTAAATATCTTTGAGCCGTCTCGATACCACTGATAGCTAAAATTTCTCTAACATCAAGAGGGCCGGCACAAATTTGAGCTCCCTGGGCCACCAAGTCACCATCAGAAACGAGCAGGTTAACATTACTGGGTAAAAGATAGGTGACTTTTTGTGGCTGACCCTTGTCATTTTTGCCACTGATTTTTATTTCAAAACCGTCAATGGTTTCCTCGACCCTAAGCTTGCCGCTGATTTCAGCCAAAGGAGAGGGGACTTTGGGGGTTCTGATTTCAAAAAGTTCTTGAATCCGGGGCAAGCCCTGAGTAACATCAACCCCGACCACTCCACCGGTATGCTTGGTTCTTAAGGTAAGTTGAGTACCCGGTTCTCCGACTGATTGGGCGGCAATAACACCAACCGGAGTGCCGATATCGACTATCTTTCGCTTAGACAGATCCCAACCATAACATTTTTGACAAAGACCATTGGTAGTAGTGCAAGCAAGGGGAGACCTGACATCGACGGCATTAATGCCACTGTTTTCAATAATAGTGGCCAAATTTTCATCGATAATCTGGCCTGATCGAGCAATTCTTTTTTTGGTTTTAGGATGAATGACGGAATTGGCTAAAAAGCGACCCCGGAGGCGACGAGTAAAAAATCTACTTCTGTTTTTTTCGTTTTTGTTAATGGTAATAAATTTTTTGGTGCCACAATCATTAATACGAATAATAGAAACATGAGAGGCGTCGACAAGGCGACGAGTCAGATATCCGGCATCGGCGGTTTTTAGAGCTGTATCAGCCAAACCTTTACGAGTACCACGAGTGCCGGTAACATATTCAAAAACAGATAATCCCTCTCTGAAGTTTGATTTGGTGGGGAGGGAGACGATGCGTCCGGTAGGATCAACCATTAATCCCCGCATACCGGAAAGTTGCTTGATTTGATCTTTGGAGGCCCTTTTAATGCCGGCCGAAGAAATGATTTTGATGGGAGAGTCTTCATCTAAGGTGGCCCATGTTTTTTCGGCTATTTCTTCAGTAATTTCCATCCAGATGCTTTGACTAAGCCTATTTTTTTCGTCTTGAGTAATAAGGCCGTTCTTATAATTTTTTTCGATTTCGACGATTCTTTTTTCAGCCTTAGCGATAATTTTTGATTTGGAGGGAAGAAATCCACAGTCGGCCAAAGAAAGAGACAGTCCCGAAAGAGTAAAGCCCTTGAAACCAATTTCCTTGAGACTATCGATTAATTTGACTGTCTGGCGGCGACCGGCGATTTCCAAGGATTCAACAACCAAATCTTTGACGGCCTTGTTGCCTGACATGGCTTGATTAAGATAGTCGAATTCCGCAGGAAGAATGGAATTGAACCAAATCCGCCCAAAGGTAGTTTTGACAATTTTGTCTTTCATCCTGACGGCAATTAATTGACGTAGACCAATAGAGTCGGTCTGATAGGCCAAAGAAGCCTCCTGGACATCAGAAAAGATGGGGATATCGTTAAGGTCGCCCCGGTCGACTTTGGAAATATCTTGCTGGCGGATGGAGGTGAGGTAGTAACAGCCGACGGCCATTTCTTGGGTGGGAACCGATATGGGACTACCGTCGGAGGGCTTGAGAAGGTTTTTTGACGGGAGCATGAGGCGCCTGGCTTCTTTTTGGGCTAACTGAGAAAGGGGCAGATGAACCCCCATCTGGTCACCGTCAAAATCGGCATTGAAACCCTTACAGACACAGGGATGGAGACGAATGGCTAGACCGTCAATCAGAATCGGCCTGAAAGCCTGCATAGACAGCTTGTGTAAGGTGGGGGCGCGATTTAGGATCACCAGCTTTTTTTTGGTAACTTTTTCCAGGATGTCATAAACTTGAGTGATACGATGATCAATCAGATTCTTAGCACTTCTAATGTTGGGAGCCAATCCCAGACTAATGAGTTGATGCAGAACAAAGGGTCGGAACATTTCCAAGGCAATTTCTTTGGGAAGGCCAACCTGGTTTAGTTTTAATTCGGGACCGACAACAATAACAGAGCGACCGGAATAGTCCACTCTTTTGCCTAAAAGATTGCGTCTGAAGCGACCTTTTTTACCCCGAAGTAAATCAGAAAGAGATCGAGGAATTCTTTTCCGTGAGTGGTGCCGATTTTTAGCACTTTTTTGAGAGTCGATTAAATTATCGACTGATTCCTGGAGCATTCTTTTTTCATTTCTCAAGATAATTTCCGGGGCTCCAAGTTTAAGTAATTTTTTAAGACGGTTATTGCGATTGATCAAACGACGATATAAGTCATTTAGATCTGAAGTGGCAAAACGGCCACCGGTTAATTGAACCATGGGTCGCAGATCGGGGGGGATGACCGGGACATATTTTAAAATGGTCCAAGCCGGATCAATGTTATTTCCCAACATGCCACTCAGAATCCTTATTTTAAACATTATCTTTTTTTTCTTTAGTTTACTGTTGGTCTTACCAAGTTCGTCTTTGAGATTTTTAACAGTGCTTTTAAGGTCAATTTGTTGTAAAACTTGATGAACGGCTTCGGCTCCCATTTTAATTTGAAAAAATCTGGCGGCCTTAAACTGTTGTAAGTAAAAAAATTCTTCTTCTGTTAGAGTGGACAGGACTTGGAGTGATTTGATTTTACTTTCCAAAAAATCACTTAACCCTTCGATGCGTTTCTTTTCGGTCGAGGCTTTGTTGTCTAGTTTTTGAATTAGTTGTTTGAGTTTAATATCAGCTTCTTTTTGGGCTATTAGTCGCTGCTCTTTGTTTCTGATCTTTTTGACCAGAGTCTTCTTGTCTGTGGCAGTCTGTTTTTGGAGTAATTTGATTTCTTTTTGGGTATCAATATCGACAACTTTTTGTTTTTTGGCGGAATTTTGTAAAAGAAACTTAAGGGATTCTTTTCTTTTTTTATTATCAACGGAAACAACCAAATGTTTAGTAAAATATACAACCGCCTCCAAACTTTTTTGGGGGATATCTAATATCAGAGATAGAGCCGAGGGAATATTACGTAAATACCAAAGATGAGCCACCGGAGAAGCCAAGCTGATATGACCCATTCTCTCCCTCCTGACTTTTGAAGTGGTAACTTCTACGCCACACTTATCACAAATAATGCCTTTAAATCGAACCTTTTTGTATTTTCCACAATAACACTCATAGTCTCGACTGGGACCAAAAATTTTTTCACAAAATAAACCGTCTTTTTCGGGACGCCAAGAGCGATAATTAATAGTTTCCGGCTTGGTGACTTCACCATGGGACCAAGATAGAATATCTTGGGGAGAAGCCAGTTTTATTTGTAATCCAGAAAAATTGGTGGTTTTCTTAAAATCAAACATTTATTTTTTCCTTTTTTTATCTTTTGTCTTTTTTAATTTATCGGTTTTTTTATTTCGGCTTTTACTTTCTTGATGGTCGAGGGAAAGGGCCGGTTGAATTCCGACGGGATTGACATCAAGGGCCAATCCGGCTAATTCTTTGGTTAACACTTTAAAAGACTCGGGGATATTGGGAGGGGGAATCGGCAAGCCCTTAATAATGGCCTGAAAGGCTTTAGCCCGGCCTTCGACATCGTCTGATTTTATGGTTAACATTTCTTGAAGAACATGGGCGGCTTGGTGTGCTTCCAAAGACCAAACTTCCATTTCTCCCAACCGCTGTCCACCCATTCTAGCTTTACCCCCCAGCGGCTGTTGGGTGACCAGAGAATAAGGACCAGTAGAGCGAGCGTGGAATTTGTCATTAACCATGTGAACCAGCTTTAGAATATAGCCCATGCCAACAATAGCTTTTTGATCGTAAGGTTTGCCGGTGCGACCGTCATAAAGTTGAGTTTTACTATCAGCTGATATGCCGGCTTTAATTAATTCGGCGATGATTTTTTCTTCAGGATATTTATCGAAAACCGGAACGGCATATTTTTTATTCAGTTTGGATCCGGCATAAGCCAATACTGTTTCCATAATCTGACCTAAATTCATGCGAGCGATGACTGAAAGTGGGGATATGATCATGTCTATGGGGGTGCCATCGGCCAAATGAGGCATGTCATATGCCGGCATAATTCGGCAAATAACACCCTTATTACCATGCCGACCGGCAATTTTATCTCCTTCTTGAATGCGGCGCATTTGGGCCACATAGACTTTAACTATTTTGTTGACACCGGGGTCGAGTTCATCACCGTTGTCTCTGTCGAGAACATCGATTCTAATAACAACACCGCCTTGTCCGTTGGAAACACGAAGAGAGGTGTCCTTAACTTCTCTGGCTTTTTCACCAAAAATAGCTCGTAAGAGTCTTTCTTCGGCGCTTAATTCTTTCTCGCCACGTGGTTCAATTTTACCAACCAGAATATCATTGGGATTGACGGTGGCGCCGATCATAACGATACCATCACTGGTTAGTTTAGACAGTTCATTTTCAGATACATTGGGGATATCTTTGGTTAGTTCTTCACCCCCCAGCTTGGTTTCAACCACCTGACATTTGGATTCATAAATCTGAACGCTGGTTAAAACATCGTGTTTAACCAGACGATCAGAGATTAGAAAAGAGTCTTCATAAGTAAGGCCGTCGATGGATTGGTAGGCCACCAGTAAGTTTTTGCCGATAGACAGTTCGCCGTTTTGAGTAGAGGGGCCGTCAATCAGAAGATCGCCGGGCTTGACTTTGTCTCCCACATTGATAACAACGCGTTGGTTGTAACAAGTTCCGTAAGGGGAAGTGCGGTTAAATTTAGTCAGGAAATAATTTTCATATTTACCATCATCACTTATACGACTGAAGTCGTTAAGGTTTTTTGGGGCTTGTTTGGTTTTCTTATCCAGAGTGACAATTATTTTATTACCATCAACGTAACTAACTTTACCGTGATGTTGGGCTAAAACGGTACGATTCATGGCCGAAGCAATAATTGACTCAATACCGGTACCGACAATAGGGGCTTCGGTATTGACTAGCGGTACCGCTTGAGTCTGCATGTGAGAACCCATAAGGGCCCGAGTGGCATCGTCATGACTGATAAAAGGAATCAATGAGGCCGAGGTGCCGACAATTTGGTTGGGAACCAGATCAATGTAGTCAACTAAATTAACAGAGCCTTCAATAAATTCTCCTTGGTGGCGGAAAGGTACCCATTTTTGGTTAATGCAAAAGGCTTTGTCAATATCAATGCCCAAGTGGGTAATGTGTTGAGTGTATTCATCGTCGGCATCCAGATAATCGATTTGGTTGGTGATTTTATGTTTGTTGTTAATCTTTTTAACCTTCCTGAAGGGACTGAGAATAAAGCCGTACGGGTTAACTTTGGCATAGAGAGCCAAATAAGTAACCAGACCAATGTTAGGACCCTCCGGAGAGCGGACGGCACAAATGCGACCATACTGAGAACTGTGAACATCTCTGATAGAAAAGGCGGCTCTTTCACGAGTCAGTCCACCGATACCAACCACAGTAATACGGCGAAGCAGATCAATTTCAGCCAAAGGATTGGTCTTATCTAAAATGGAAGAAAGTTGATTGGATCGGAAAAAACTGTTTAAAGAGGAAATCAGGGGCTGGGGGTTGATCATCTGGGAAGGAGATGGGTTTTCCTTGGTAGAGATTAAGCTCATTCTTTCTTTGACCATCCTTTCGAATCTGGACAAGGCTGGCCTAATGGCAATTTGACTGATAATTTCACCACATTGTCGTAGTCTTCTGTTGGATAAACTATCAATATCGTCGAGACGAGTTTGGTTACCTTTTTGAAGTTCAATCAGATACTTAATGGTGGCGAGTATGTCTTCGTTTTTAATCACCCAGTTGTTTTCATCCTTGTCGTCAAAATTAAAACCAAATTTCTTGTTTATTTTGTAGCGACCAACTTGACCCAGTTCATAGGTGCGCAAGGTAAAAAATCTCTCTCGAAGGAATCTTTGGGCGTTTTCTAAAACAGCCGGTTCGCCGGGACGAAGTTTGCGATAAAATTCCAAAACAGCTTCTTGGGGGGTATGGGAATTGTCGGCAGCAATGGTGGTGGCAATGTAGTCGGAAAATTGGGCGACCAGATCTTTGTCTGACATCTTACAGGCGGCTCGCAGCAGAATAGTAGCGGGAAATTTTCTTTTTCGATCAATACGAGCGAAGATTACACCTTTTTTACCAACAAAGAATTCCAACCAAGAACCTCTGGTGGGGCGGATTTCAGCGTTGTAAAGGGTTTTCCCGGTGGAAGGATCGGTTTCTCCGGTAAAATATATTCCCGGAGATCTGACCAATTGATTGATAACTCCCCTTTCAATCCCATTAATAATGAAGGTTCCCCGCTGGGTCATGGTGGGCAAGTTCAGGAAAAAAACATTTTCTTCTTTAATGTTGCCGGTTCTCTTATTGCTCAGTTTGACATTGATTTCGACCGGGACAGAGTAGTTGATTCCTCTTTTTTGGGCCACAAGAGGACTGATAACGGGAGGGTTAAATACAAGGGACTTTAATTCCAATTCCCAGTTGTTCCCTGTGTAGTCAGAGATGGGAGAAATTGATTTAATGGTTTTGGCCAAATCTTTTTCTAAAAATTTTTTCCAAGACTCTTTTTGAATTTCAATAAGATTTAACCTTGGAAGATGAGGGTAATTTTTTCCCCAGTTGATTCTTTTTGATGTTCCCGCCGACAATTTTCCTTTAAAATTTAACGAGGACTAAAAAAGGGCGGCTCCAAACCAAAGCCCGCCGAATGTTTTGTATTATATCTACAATGTGTATTCGCGTCAATAGTCAATTGTTTGATTACTGATCACAATTTTTATCGGTACAAGAGATGATTAAGTCAGATTGACAAGTACAGGTGTTGCAGTCATCGGCAGCTGGGAATGACTGCCCCACTTGATATTCCTGGTCGTTAAGATGACAAACTTGGGTAGAAAGTATGGTGGGGGTGGCCTGATTGGATGGCTTGGTATCCAACGGGGTGGAGGTGGTGTTGGATTGTTGACTTTTGACAAGAGTTGAAACAATAGCACCGGCTACGATTAGAAAAATGAGCAGAGACAGAAAGAAGATGTATTTAAAGATATCGGGCTTATTTTTGACAGGTTTGGGGGAAATAGCTTCAATGGATTTCTTGGAAAGGGGTGGAGGCTTAACCATTGAAGGGGGAGGAGTGCTTGTTTTTTTATCAAGAGATGACACTGGTGTCGGGGGTTTGGCCGTTAATGGTGGCAACAAGGATTCGGATGGTTTAATAAAAGGAGGGGGTTTTGGAGTGGAAGATAAGGGTGGTTTAGACAATGGTGAGTTGATGATTGGTGAAGGGGAAATAGGCTCGACTGGCTTAGGGGGAGGAGAAGGTGGAGTGATTTTTTCAACAGGGGTTGGAGGCGGGGGTGAAATGGGCTCAGTCGGCTTGGAGGAAGAGTTGGGAGTGGTGGGTAGTGACACCGAGGGAGCGGGTGGTGGGGGTGAAGGGGGAGTAACAGGTTTTGGAGGTAGCGGAGGGGAGGATGGACTAAGTGTCTTTGATGAATATTTGTTTAAAACGGATTGATAGGGAGATGAGGACGAATTATCGTTATTGTCAGGCATATTAATAACTATCTCATTTTAAAATTAGTGTGTCAATTTCTGTTTTGACAATGTTGCAATTTTTATGCGGAAAGGTATGATGATGGTAGATGAAAAAAGTTTTAGTGATGTTTTTATTGTTGTTTCTGGGTTTTCGTAAACAGGTTCAGGCGGGTGGTTTTAATCTAAAATCAATTGGGGATGTAAGTACCGAAGGTCGGCAAATTTCTCATTGGTGGTATTCCGGATTACAACCGATACTAAGCGGTGAAGCCCTGCCGGGAAGCGAGGTGACTATAACTATAGATGAAATAGTGCGACAAATTAATGCC
>Ga0075114_10000417_pt1 | contig 26536 bp, 19 predicted proteins | sample AntAceMetag02UKM_FD_69784 | JGI IMG/M metagenome (GOLD analysis project Ga0075114, IMG submission 69784) | Saline lake microbial communities from Ace Lake, Antarctica - Antarctic Ace Lake Metagenome 02UKM | ecosystem: Environmental > Aquatic > Non-marine Saline and Alkaline > Saline | place... | reverse complement strand
GGGGGATATTCGATATCTCTTCCGCATTTGCCCAGCAGAACAGAATGCACGCGACAACCGAACGAGTCGGCGCTTTTCACTCCAATCCCCGCCTCTCGAGCAGCGCATCGACCTTGGGCTCAGCCCCCCTGAACTTGATATACTGAGCCATCATATCGTCGCTTCCCACAGAGAGAACGTTCTTTCGGAATGAAGCGGCCAGTTCCTTGTTGAACAGGTCGGTCTCCTTGAACGCCCGAAAGGCATCGGCGTCGAGGACCGCCGCCCAGATATAGCTGTAATACCCGGACGAATACCCTCCGCTGGAAAATATATGGCCGAAATTCGTGCTCTGATACCGTGACTCGATCTCCGGGATCAATCCGATCTTAGCCATCGCCTTCTCTTCGAACTTAGCGGCGTCCGGCTCTGACGCGTCGGTGAGCACGTGCCAATCCATATCCAGGAAAGAGGCGGCCAGATACTCGACCGTCATGAAGCCCTGGTTGAAGTGCCTGGCCCGTTCCATCTTGTCGATGAGTTCCTGCGGGATCGGCGCGCCGGTTTCGTAATGGAACGCGTAGGTCTTCAGCACCGCCGGGTCCCGCGCCCAGTTCTCCATGATCTGCGAGGGAAGCTCGACGAAATCCCGAGGCACCCGCCTCGATCCACTGTAGACGGTGTTGCCGAACAGGCTGTTGAGCCCATGGCCCAATTCGTGAAACAGGGTCTCAACCTCATCCATACTCATCAGGGACGGTTTGTCGGCCGTCGGCTTGGCGAAGTTCCCGACGTTGAAAACCAGGGGCGTAATGAGATTGCCTCCGATGTTGGACTGGCTCCGGAACGAACTGGACCAGGCGCCGCTTCGCTTGCCGTCACGGGGATAGTAGTCCGAGTAGAAGATGCCGATGTGTGTCCCGTCCGCTTCCAGGACTTCGAACACCTCGACGTCCGGATGATAGACCTGAATGTCCTGGCGCTTGACAAACCGGATCCCATACAGCTTCTCGGCGACGTCAAAGGCCCCCTGGCGAACGCTCTCCATTCGGAAATAGGGACGCAGCATCGCATCGTCCAGAGCGTACTTCTCCTTCTTCACGCGCTCGGCATAGTGCCACCAGTCCCACGCCTGCAGTTTGAAATCATGCCCCTCTCGATCGATGATCGCCTGCATGTCTGCAACTTCTTTCCGCGCCCTTTTCAGCGCGGGTGCCCACAGGTCGTTCAGGAAGGCGTAGACCTTGTCGGGCGTCTTGGCCATATTCCTTTCCAGAACGTAATCCGCATGGGTCTCGTAGCCCAGCAGATTGGCCCGCTTGACTCGGAGGGCGGCGATCCTCGATATCAGTTTCTTATTGTCACACTCGTCGTCGTTGTTGCCCCGATTGATGTACGCCTTGAAAAGGATCTCCCGCAAGGGGCGCTTCTCCGAGTGCATCAGAAACGGAATGAAACTGGGCTTCTGCAGGGTGAAGACCCACTTGCCCGGCATGTCCCTTTCCCGCCCCATCTCGGCCGCCGCTTGAACGACGTCACTGGACAGACCCGCCAGGTCCCCTTCCTTGTCGATGACCAGTCCGATGGCGTTGGTCTGCTTGAGATGGTTCTGCCTGAAGGCGACGTAAAGCGTGCTGAGTTCCTCATTGACGGCCCTGAGCTTCCCCTTATCCGCCTCGTCCAGAGCCGCTCCACTCCGGACAAAACTCAGATAGTGGTTTTCGAGCAGAGTGTTCTGCTCGGCGTTGAGTTCGAGGCGATCTCGCTTCTCGTAGATCGTCCTTGTGCGGGCAAAAAGCGCTTCGTTCAACATGATATCGTCATGGTGCTTGGCTTGCAGCGGGGCAAGCTCTTTCGATATGGCCTGCAACTGCTCGTTGGTATTAGCGCTATTGAGAGAACTGAACACCCGGCCAACCCGATCGAGCAGTTCGCCACTTTTCTCCAGTGCTTCAATCGTGTTCGCAAAAGTGGGCTCTTCGCGATGGCCCGCAATCGCCGCAACCTCCGCCTTCTCCGCTTCCATCGCCGCCAGGAAGGCGGGCATGAAATGCTCGTTCGTGATCTCATCGAACGGAGGCGTCTGAAAAGGCGTCTCCCACTCCTGCAACAGCACATTTTCGGGCTGAACGCTACAGCCAGCGGTGACAACAGCAAGAACAAGAAAACACATGGTCTCTCTCATATTCTTTATCCTTTCGCCTGATCCAGAAACATCCCTTCACAGGATACCGCCGTTTGTCGACGGGGGCAAGGATCACGAGTCGGAGTTCACGGCTCCTCAATACCCCCCCATTTGAAACCCTGGTTGACAGAGGTCCGTTGTCACCTGTATGTTGCTGGAGTCCTGCGTTGGACGCTAGAAGTGATGAAAGGGGACTCGTTGCCGGGAGCACCGCTATGCCGAAGAGAAAACTGTTCACATCGTTCATTTCCTGCTTGGCGCTCGCGTTCGTCTTGTCCTCGACGCCCCTGATCGGCGCCTCCCATCAGATTCAGAAAGGAGAAATGGCCGGATACCTGCTCGTCCCTAACGAGAGAGTGCCAGAGACGTACAACGCCGGGTTCTCCTTGTATGTCGCCGCCTGGCCCTTGTTGCAGGAATACCCGGGGAACCGTTTTCAAACCGGCCTGTTCGGCACCTGGATGCACGCTCAGTATGACGATCCAAAGCCCGTTAAGAAGATGTATTCCGACATCGAGGGCGGCCTGGGCTGGTGGCGCGACACGCGGTTCGCCACGGAAACGCCCAAGTTCATCATGGGCGGCGTGGCCCTGAATTTCGTCGCCTGGGCCAACGGACCCGGGGCCGGCAAAGGACGAGATTGGGATCAACCGAAAGGCAAATACGGCATCGCCCAACTCAGTCCCTGGGTGCTGTGGCCCCCTGATGGCCTGAATCTGAAACAAGGAACCTGCGGACAACTTTTCGGCTACGGATACCTACCGCTGCCACTGACCGAGCCCAAACCCACCACCGCCGGCAAAAACGTGCCCACCGGAAACCACTGTTGGACCTTGTTTCTGAATGCCGGCAACTTCAAAGGCCCCGTCGCCTTCTTCACGCCCTATTTCTTTTCCCGCGCGACGGTGGACGATCCGAACCTGGCCGGCATGTTTCTGGACACCCGTCCTTCCGGGCCCAACCGGGCCTTGCAGATGGAGACCCAATACGTCCCCAGCGTCCAGGCCACCGACAAGAACGGCGAAACCTATGCTCGAATAGCACCGACCTCGTTCCCTCGAGATGCCCAGGGCAATTCAGCGGTCGTGCACCACGTTACCGCCTACAACAAGAAGGCGCTCTGGGATGACGTCAAGGCCTGGTTCGAAGGCGGCCCCCCGGCCAGCGGCGCCATCGATCCCGCAGCGGCCGTGCTACACAAATTCCCCGGACGAGGGGGAGCCACGTGGAGGATCTATGGGCCCTCGACGCCAAGGGAAGGAAGGGTGCGTATCGCCTGGGACTCTTTTGCCAGCCCTGTGGCGCCTGATCCAAGCACCTTTGGATACCGGTGGAACAAACAACTGGTGACCCGAAAGGACACCGAAGACGGCCCCCTCGTGACGCTCCCGGAATACTATCGCCTGGTGAAAGACGATAAGGGCAAGGCCAAGTGGGAAGTGGTACGTCCTGAAGACGTTCCGGCCGAAACAGGGCTGACGAAAGTCAGCTTCAGCCACCCCGACAATAAGCCCTTACCACCCTACGTCACGCCCGACGATCCGGAGAGTTGCTGGAAGAAGCCCGGCCCCGTGGCGGGCCCCTTCCAGGCGCACCCGGGCGATGGCACCGTCGTAACCTACTACTGGTATCGCTTCGCAGACCAGCCGGCGCTGCTCAACGCCGATCTCACGGATCAGGAGCGAGAGACCCTGCAGACACGAGTGGAAAAACTCCACCGGAACTGGAAGAAGGACCGCAACTACCTGGCTCCGCCGGCGATTGGAAGACTGGCGTGTATTGACCCGGCCTTGATTGTGACCCCGCCGCCAGGCTTGGAGGCAGGGTATGTCCCCATCGCCACACGACAGGCAGTGGAAGAATAGGTTGGCTTGGGCCCAATGTCGTTCGCAGTCTCGTCCAGACAGGATCGAAAAGGGATATGACAACAGCATGCGAATGAATTGCCACAAAGTGGCGGAGGCTACAAGTATCATCCTGCTCCAAGTTGTGGCAGCCACTACTTGCTCTGTATTGAACGACTCGGCGGACTATTGAGATCCTATCATCGTAAGGCGGCCTGACACGGAGATGACAGACCTTTCGATTGCCCCGACGATGAGTGCGCGCGATCTGCGTCAGGAATGCTCAGTGTGAACAGGTCTCAATGAAGAACGGCCTGTGATCACTCCTCCCTGCCGCCCGATCTTTGACGGAGAATCCGCGGTCTGCCCCTCCAAATCACTCACGTCAAATCCGGATGACTTTGTGCACTCTAGCCGGTATAATCGCTCTTATGACTAAGAAACCACAATCCCTATCGCTTTCCAGACACTCGTTTTTGAAATCTCCCTCTATGCTGGCAGGCGTCATAGCACTGATGGCGGGCCTACTCATAGCGCAACCGACCGAAGCCAAGGGACCACTCATGGCCTACGTAGGTACGTTCAGTTCGCCACTCGGCGACATGCCGCCGACGCAGGTGGATTTACCTCCCGGAAATGGACGCGGCATTCACCTATTCCAGGTGGACCGGAGCACCGGGGCCATGACACCGCGCGGCGTCTATGAGCTGGGGACGAGTCCGAGTTGCCTGGCTTTAAATGCCGCCGGGACCCGCCTGTATTCCGCCAACGAGACGGACCGGGTGGGCGAAAGCAACGAAGGCACGGTCAGCGCCTTCGCTGTCAACCGCGCTGACGGGCAGTTGAAACTGCTCAACACCATCCGATCCGGCGGTTCCGGACCCACCTACGTGAGCGTGCATCCTTCGGGTAAATTCCTGCTAGTGGCCAATTATTTTGGCGGCTCCGTGGCCGTGCTGCCGATTCGGCCCGACGGCGGCCTGAGTGTTGCCACAGACATCAAGATAGATGCGGGAACGCTGGGACCGACAAAGGCAACGAACGCCCCGCCGGGAACCTTTGCCTTCAGCGGGCACGACCGAACTCATGCGCACATGATTCAGGCCGATCCCTCAGGACGTTTCGTTCTGCATGTCGATCTGGGCCTGGATCGAATCTTCGTCTGGAAGTTCGATGACCGGAAGGGCTTGCTCACTCCGAATGATCCCCCTGCGATTTCGCTGCCACCGGGAGACGGGCCGCGGCATTTCTTCTTCCATCCGAATGCGCGCTGGTTCTATTCCATTCAGGAGGAAGGCTCGACCATCGTCATGTTTGACTACGATGCCCAGAAGGGGCGGCTGGCCGCGCGGCAAACCATCTCCACCCTGCCGCCCGGGTTCGCGGGCAGCAATTTCTGCTCCGAAATCATGGTTTCTGCTGATGGCCGGTTCCTCTATGCGGGCAACCGTCTGCACGACAGCATCGCGGTCTTTTCCGTCGGCGCTACCGGTGTCCTGACCCACGTCGGGGAGGAATGGACGCGCGGAGACTATCCGCGCAGCTTTAATTTCGACCCCACCGGCCAGTTTCTTTACTCCTGCAATCAGCGCGCCGACAACGTCGCCGTCTTCGGCGTGGACCGCAAGACGGGCGGCCTGGCCTTCACCGGCCATTACGCACCGGTCGGCAATCCCTCGATCATCGTTTTCCTCGATCTCGCGAAGACGGATTGAGCCCGTTTGCCCCAAACCTTCCTCATACCGCCAGCCCCAACACTGCCTGTGTCCAACTCGCCGGCGAGGTGCATGGCGAGTTCGTGAGCGCATAGGGTGCAAACATCATCTCAGCATGGGTGCGCCCGCTTACTGGGCCGCCGCCTAGATTCCCGATACATGCGACCCCCTCTTAAGTGGGTCAGGGAACAGGAGACCGACCGCAACCCACCGACCAGAGAAAGGACCTTTTTAACACGCCTGCAGAAAGTACGAACAATACCCTACGTTATCATGGAGGTCAAAGCAACACCACGGCCCGATAACATCATTGTTTGCTGCTCGGGTGGCGTGGTAGTCTACGAAGATATCCCGGCAATGCAAGTTTTCAATCTATGCATGCCATGTTGCCGATATATCAAGCATTGAAACGGTCTACTGGAGCCTCTGGGGTCAGGGAGAAAAAGATCGCAGCAAAAAAAGACGCCCAGGGGCTCCATAGCTAGGCGGGAGAGCCCCTGGGGTCAGGGAGAAAAAGATCACGACAATAGACTGTGTCCATGCGACAATCGCCGCTTCCATCGCCCTTAGATCAGCCGTCGCAGATGTTAGAGGCGGCCTTGCGGGAACCGGACGAGAAAGAAAGCACTGCCACTAGAGACGAAGTCGCATAAGCCTCAGCCAGGGTAGCTATCACACCTCCAACGGAAATCGGGGCATGCTCACGGTCTGGCCAGCATCGTGAGACTCGAAGATTCATTCAGGCCCTGTGTAGCGACAGAGAACACGCTTCTCCAGGAGTGCAGCAGCTCCACAGACGTCTGTGTAAACCAGCTCAAAGCAAGGATTAGACCTTACCAAAGACACCATTGCCTCAACATCCCTATGGGTCAAATCTCGATTGGAGGAGCCGGTTTTCGCCAGCCGCCGCATGGCCTCTATGTCGTCTATGGCAACCAGGCGGTTCTCCACTCCCTTTCTGTATGCGGGGAAAACAATGAGCGCAATCTGCGCCGGACCATCACTGTTTCCGGTTCGTTCCGTGGACCAGGGAGAGAGATACCGAACCTTCTTGCCATCCGCCCTAAGGTGGACAGCACAATCTGCGAGGCCCGGATAATGGCATGAAAGGGGCTCCACCGATCGTGACTTAATGCTCATCGGTAGCGGCAGCGGGGAGACACAGAGGGTTTCCAGGTTCAAGACGGCCAGTTCGTCCGACAAGACACGGCAGCCATTTGCCATCAAGGTCGCAGCAAGTGTCGTCTTGCCGCTGCCGGCCTCACCTGGAAACACCACGGCCCTTCCACCCCTTGCTACGACAGCAGCGTGAAGCAAGAGACGTTCCTTCAGGGCTTCGCAGCAACGGACAAATACCACCGTCGCCAGATGGGGAAGCACCATGTTTCTGGAGAGCCCCTCCTTGAACCTCAGACCATCAACGTATATGTCCCAGGTTTGAGGATCACCTTGTCCGGAGAGAACCGCCAGATGGGTATCGGAGGATGCCTCGCACCGCACCTCTAAATGGGACATGGAACGCGTGAAGGCTTCACCCAAACTAGCGTCTGCACAGCGAAATTCAAAGACGTGATTCGCCGCTCGGAAAAACCGCGTGACCACCCAACGCGTCGGTTCAACAAGACCTGGACCACAAAGGGTTATATCCCAGCTTTCGTCCTGCTCGAGCGTTTCAATCCGGCTCCCGCCCGTCAGAAGGCCCTCGCGTTCAAATGAGGTCAGAGCAGCTTCAGTATCTCTCAAAGCCGTTTCCTCGCAGATCGGAAACACAGCCATTAAACGACAGGCAAGTTCCTTCAGACTGCTGACCTCATTCAGAATGCACCAAATGAAGGCGGATGTATCATTCAACACCCAAATCCGGTGTGATCCGTCCAGGGACAGCACCCCTCCCGTCGTCAGAGGATGGAAGCTTACATCTGACAGAGGCGTAGCAAACATATTCCGCTCACATGGAAGCTGATCCTCGCCCATTTCATCTTGCCTCCTTCCGTAGATTCGGGCAAGCGCTATCCTGAGAGTGGCGCAGACAATCTGAGGACTGGGCTGGTCATCTTCTTCCTCTTCTGGAGTTCTACTGCTCGATGGTGGGCGGCCCCCCTGTAAAGGTGGGCTGCGGCGTTGTAATGCCGCTCGGCTCCGCTGGACTTCCGGATTGTGCGGCACTGGCCTTTTCGACCAACATGGCCGCAATCACCGGGGTCGCATACGCCGCATAGGCGCTCTTGCGCAGGAAGTCACGACGCTCTTTCTCACTACACTCTTTCTTTTGTACTTCCTTCATGGTCGACCTACCTTTCTCTAAAATGAACATTCGCATCTTTTCGGACACGAGGCATGAGTAGTGCCATACGCTAATGAAGCCTGTATCCCGGTCAAGTGACTTGCCACAGGAAACACGCTGATGACCAGGCGGAGATATGGGGATCACACGCGAATCCACCACCGGCATTCGATATTCTCTGTTTCATCCCCACGAATGCTTTGGCTTCAACAAATGGGCAACTTTTTTGCATATACTGTGAAGAGCCCTAATGCCAAGAAGATTCTTGATTTCTTTTCCCTTCGTGAAGAACCCGAACAAATGAAACAGACGTATCGGAACACTCCGGAGACCTTCCTTATAACATAGATTGTGCCATACCCAAGCCGGTTTGGTCAGGCGCGAATAGAAGAAGATATAGACCCCGATGCCAAACCACTTTGCCCTCTCTATCGGGCTTTCTGGTGGATTCCGGCAACCGTACAAACAAGCTCTGTAGTTGGCCGCTACTGAGACCCGGGCCACATGCATCCCGGCCAAATGCATCCTCGGGACTTCGCGTGGAAGCGGCATAGCCATGAGCCCATGGGCCAAAATCAGATACGCGCGAAATTGCCTGCCCAGACCTTGGCTCGTTCCTCTTCTAAGCCATTCGGACCAGTCAATGACAGAACCGTATCGGGCGACCAGATGCGTAAACTCCGCCAATTGAGCCAGAGAGACGGTGGACCCGACGAACCGCCCAAACGGCACCAGCGCGTGAACCGTGTGGTGCAGGAGACGGTAAGACGGCGTAAGCACGAGGGGGGACAAACCTTCCCAGGTTTCCGCTTGACTGTGCTTCCATGTTACGTCGGGGGGCAGGACGCGACCCGCCTGGCCCCGTGCCGTCCGGAAATGAACTTCAATCGCCACGGGAGTCCCCGGTTTCTGGAACCGGGGCAGATGATGAGGTGCGTATGAATTGAAGTAGCCAACGGACTGGCCGAAACCATCGGTGTCTTCGAGGTAACCCAACCGTAACAGCCAGTTTCTCACCAACTCTGAATGCTGCGGCTTCACGAGCAAATCAATGTCCACCATCATGCGCGCCCCCAAATCTTCGTACAAATCATCGCAGAAGGTGGCCGCGCCTTTGAGCAGGACAGCAGGGATGTTGAACTCCTTGAGTTTGGAAAGAATCTCTTTAGTGGCCTTTCGCAAGGCTTCATTGCGTTCGACGTTGGCCCGGTGAAGATGTCCGAGGTACACCTGCAGATCTGGTGACAGCAGCGGCAGCAATCCATCCTTCTGGAGACACACCCACCAGAGAGGGGTGCACAAATGCACATTTGCCATGTACAGCAGGCTCTCCCAGTCGATTTTCGCCTGATGTATGACCTCAGCCAATGCTTCCACCGTCTCTGCATCTTTCCAGGGTGACAAGAAAAGTGCCAGAAGCGCATACGTGTTGTCTTGAGAGGGGACTTTCATTCGATATTCACAGGTCTGAACATAAGTCTGTGATTCCAAGGCAATACCATCTCCCGCGCTCCTTGGTGTTTAGCACGTGGGCGTTGACACGACAGGGAAGAGAAACAAGGGTTTAGGACGTTAAGGCGGATGCTTGCCAGTGACGAAGTACCGGCCCAGGTTATGAGCGAGGTGGGTCCACGTTGTGCGCCAGCGCCGGCTCCTTGTGTCTGCCACTTGGCGGGCTTCCAGGCCGCAAGCGTGCTCAGGGCTTCGCCGGGTACTGCTGTCGATTAGCAGTTGTGCCTCGCCGGGGCCGAAACGGCGCCCGCAGAACATGCAATAGAAACCCGTTTCGCAGTCGACGTACACCTCTTGCTGGTGGCAACCTGGACAGACGATGTTTAGATATTCGGGCTCGAACATCGCGCCGTTGGATTCCTTTCTCCAGACGCCTGCCTCCTGAAAACCTTGCCTCTTCCGCTGGCAGTACTTGCGCAGACGCTTCTGCACGTTGCTCCGCTGAGCGGCGAATGCTCCAGACCATCAATGATGTTCAAACCCTGCCGGAAATCCGCCGAGCATCGGCCGTGGAGAGACTCCCACATCAGGGGACCGGCGAGTACGAACACTGCCGATCCTGTCCCGTTACCCGAATAGGCTCATGGCTTCTGAGTCAGATTCCACTCGGGCTATGTGCGTCTCCTGGCATCCTTGACCCGCAGCCCTATCACGATCCCTGCGATCAGCATATACGGGATGAAGTATCCGAGAGGATCAGATGTATCGTGCCCATAGGACAGGGAGCATCCCCCGCCACCGCCTCCTGATCCACCCACAATCTCTTCCATTCCGGCCGTCGAGACCAAGTAGTATGGCGTGAAATGCGTCGTGTTGAAGCGTATCGCCCCCAAAGTCGGTGTAAGGACGATATGCTCAACGTCAGTGATGCCCTGCCGACTCAGGCCGCCAGTCTGCGAGTCATACCACAAAGGCGTCGGCGGTTCATTACCGAATTCAGCAATCCGATAGGGAATGGTAATGGTCACCGGTTGACCAAATTCAAGTCCGCTCGGTCCAAACTCGTAAGAGACAACGCCCGACGCAGGCACGGCCGGGGGGTTCTCTATTTTCGTGATGGTGACCGTCGCATCCTGTGATGATGCCGCCGGAGGGATCACAACCGATACATCGCCGACAGCGGAGGGTGGAGTGTCCCCCACCGTCCCGCCCTCTGACGCAGTCACCGTCTGCGAATCCAGAACCTCGGAATCCCAGGATGTCGTTCCGGCGTGGTAGATTTCGGTTGTGCCGTCTCGGTCATCCGTCCAAACCACGTACGGATACCCATAGGAATCAACACCGATGGCAGGCTCGCTCTGATTAGAGCCGGTTCCGTCGTCACCCACCAACACATTGGTTTCGTCTCCTTCTCTGACTTCAACGAAATACAGATCCGTATCCTCGCCGGCCGCCGTCACATTCCTCCAATCCTGCCAGCACACGAAGACTTCCAGTCCGTCGCCGGCGGTACCGATCGTCGCGATTGTCGGGGCCAGTTGATCAGCTCCCGAAGTGTCGTCAACGATACTGATCCCAGCCAGAGGACCAGACGGCATCCCTTCCGAGGACGTGTAGTAGACATCGCTATGTCCCGCCGCGTCGTCGGCCCACACGAGGTGTAACCAAACCCCCTCGTCCTCCGTCGCCAGCGCCGGAGTGTACTGGTTGCCCGCGCCCGCGACGAGCGCGACATTCATCCACGAACCACCGTCCGAGGCTCCGTAGATGTCATCAGACCCACTGCGGGCGTCGGTCCAGACCACATAGACGTTGCCTGAAGCGTCGACGGCAATGTCCGGCTCGGTCTGATCCGAGACATCAGAGGTCACCCGGGTGACCGTCTCGGACGCGAAACCATCACTGGAACTGGCCACGTAGATATCCCGGTGACCTTCTCCATCATCCTCCCAAGCGACGTAGCAACCAGATGCGCCATCTACCGCAATGACCGGTGCGATCTGATCGTCATCGGAGTCGGTGATCAGCGTCTCTGCAGACCAATTCATCCCATTGAGTGATGTACTGAAGTACACGTCCCAATTACCTCGCCTGTTGTCCTGCCAAACGACGTAAAGCCTGCCGTCCGCACCGATCGCCATGTCCGGATCGCTCTGATGGCCGGCATCGGTCGTCAGTTGGATAGGACTTAGGAAATCGTCGTCCTCTGGCCCCCTCTTGGTCACATAGATATCTTGCTGCCCGACCGCTCCTGCATGCCAGGCTACCCAGGTATTGCCGCTACTATCAGACACCGTTACAGGGCGGCCCTTGTCCACATCCGCCAGCCCCCAACTTGCGCTCCGATTGGCACCGAAGGCCCACATCTCAGTCTCAAACGAATACACGTATTCGCTCATAGCGTTGCCATTCAGGTCCGCGGCATTCACTCTCACCGTAATCGTATCACCGAAGTCGAATTCGGTTTCCGACTGATAGGCATATGTGTAGTCAGCTTCAGTCCCTGTCCGGCGACAGACGCCGACCGCACTGTCGTAACTTGGGACGTTGCCGGAGTACACGGTCATACCGCTCACGGAAATCGTGACGGTGTCGGCATCAACTCCGTCGTCTTCATCCGAAACATGCAGGGTCACCAAGGAATTCAGGGGGACCTGTACGGTGTCCGCCTCCGGTGAAGTGGCAACCGCCACCGGCGGCGTCTCGTCTGCACTTTCCGCTGTAAAGTTGGCCGTGACAGACTTGTTGGCGGTCATCGTGACGGTCGCAGGATTCGTGCTGCCGGACAGAGCGCCCGACCAGCCGGCAAAGTCGTATCCAGTATCAGCAGCAGCCTGGACAGTCACGGTCTCACCATGCGTATAGCTGGCCTTATCCGGTGTTCTCGCCACCGAACCGTTCGTGCCGCTGGCCGTCAACGCATAAGTGTTGACCGTACAATTGGCTGTCACTGACTTGTTGCTGTTCATCGTCACTGCAGTGGACGAACTGGTTCCCGACGCATCACCGGACCAATTGGCAAAGCTACATCCGGTATTTGGTGTAGCTGTCAGCGTTACCGTCTCACCCTGGTCGTAGCTGGCCTTGTCCGGCGTCTTCGTAACCGAGCCGTTCGCTCCGCTCGCACTGAGCGTATAGGTCGTCGGAGGCACCGCAGTGAAGCTGGCCGTGATGGACTTATCCGCGTTCATCGTAACGGACGCAGGATTCGTGCTGCCGGATAGATCGCCTGACCAACCGGCAAACTCATAACCCGCGTCGGCAACAGCCTGGACAGTTACTGTTTCCCCGGCATCATAAGCGCCCTTGTCCGGCGACTTCGTGACCGAGCCGTTGGATCCGCTCGCGCTGAGCGTGTAGGTCGTCGCGGCCACCGCCGCAAAGCTGGCGATGACGGACTTATTTGCATTCATCGTGAGAGTCACAGGATTCGTACTGCCAGACAGGGCACCCGACCAGCCGGTGAACTCGTATCCGCTGTCCGCGTTCGCCTGCAGCGTCACCGTCGTACCCGAGTTGTAACTGCTCTGGTCGGGCGTCTTCGTGACCGAGCCGTGCGTCGCACTGGTACTGAGTGTGTAGCCAGTTGACGTCGAGGCATATTCAAACGCGCCGATATCCGGAGCAGAGCCTTGATAAGGTAGGCTCACCCCCTGGCCGGCACTCCAGTTCAAAGTCCTGTTTACCGTGATGCGGTTGTTATCATAATCTACGCTCACTATTCTTGCCGTCTGAGTCTGCCCTTCCAACTGGATCAAGTCACCTTGCTCTCCTGGTATGCCCCAGCCATCATAGAAATAGGAGGCATCCTCAACCGGGATCGACGTTCCGCTGCCAGCAGACGTTGTCGTGGTAAAGAAGGTGCCTGCGTCAATCATGGGAGACGCTGACTGTAAATGCAGCCAGGCGGGATCAAAGGCGCTGTTATCATTATCATTCACATTCCCAGGACTGACAAACAAAGGGTCTACCTCTCTGTTGTCATGAAAGAAGGTGGGGTAGGTCGACTCGAAATACGATAAGTCTCTGGTCCCGCCAAGATGGTTTATTCGGATCGCCCCGCCCAGCAGATTGTTACTAACATAGTAGTTTTCGTTTTCACCCTCGGTCGAACTGATACTTGAGCCTATTTCGTATTCAACGTTATCATGAAACATGTTGTTCTTGATGATATTCCCGTAGACACGATTGCCGCACTCGGAGTACAAGCCGTCATAATTCCTGTAGAAGGTATTGTGATAGATCCTGTTGTGCAATGAGATGGCAGGGTCATAGGTTTCCATGATCATCATGCCGTTATTCACCAGGACGTTGTCCCTGATGATACAGCCTGATGAACCAAGTTCTATGCCCATATGGTACTCTCTCGTCCGATTTCTCGTATACTGCCTCTCATCGACTTGACCGACCGGAACCCAGGGCTCATGCGGAATGTTCTGCCAGTCCTCACCGGAATCCAGGATGATATTGCCTTCAATGAGAGTAGAATCAGATCCGCGCCAGGAAGTAACAGAACTGTGCCAGGGATTCCACACTCTATTGTTTCTGACGATATTACGCACAGACGACAACTGTATGTTTATGGTGCTATGCGCGCCATACTTAAGATCATTTCCCTCAATTACGTTATGACTGGCGCCTCGCCTCAGGGAGATTAGGTCACTCGGCGCCGTGTAGCCGATAAGAGTGTTGTTGAGGATCCTATTATAGTGCGATTCATAGCTGATCGAGATACCGGCCCAGCCGGTCGTCTCTTCCATATAGCAGTTCTGGATGACGTTGTACGAGGAACCTTCCGTCATATCGAACCAGGATCCCGTATTCAAAATCCTTAATCCATCGATTATGACGTAATGCCTGTTTCTGAGATCCACCGCATCAGACACACCGGTAATCGTAACTTCCTCAGTGCCATACCGGGCATAGGTAATGTAATTGCCTTCGGTACCTGAAGCCCCCGGCCGGATAGTCTCGCTGTAACTTCCTCCCCTGATATATACGGTATCGCCTGGCTGTACCTGCGAATCCGCCTGGTTCAAGGTGCGCCAAGGCGTCGCTAAAGACTGCCCGTTGTTGCCGTCATCTCCGCTCTGCGCGTCAACATAGTACGTCGCTGCATTGGCGTTCAAGGTGCAGGCCATGCACACAAGCACAGCCAGTGTGCACGCTTTCATATTCTGCGTTGTGCCAAATACCACCATTGCTTTACCCCCAATAAGAGCGCATCAATTCAAATGGGCTATCACTCCTTTACCGAGCGATCAGCCCTCCCAATCGAAATGGGCTACCACGTCCTACTTTTCGACGAGTACCCAGTGCTCCTATAAACTTTAGCAATTGGCGGTACGCAATCCCAAATGACGTGTGGCAAACCCTGCCCATTGCAGACACCAAAAATGGCCATTGCCGCAGCTACGACCCGCAGAATCTCCCACGGACTCAGACCTGGCCACAAATGGTTATCGGAATTTGCCCGCGATATGGCTGGCCATGCCGGGTATCTTGCCCCCGTCCAGCAAGCCTGATTTTCGTTGGTATTCTTGCTTTCTATATCGGACCTCGGCTTCCATTCAAAAGCCGTCAGGGGACGTCCTTTTGCTCTTCGCCTCTTCAGCCGGGTATCTCTCTAATCAGACCTAATTCTATTCGCGGACACCCTCAACTTCAAACCGACACGGTTTCTCGCGAGCAGGGCAATCCTTCACACTGCCTGGTGCTTCCTGACAATGCCGTAATAAGGGTGTTAAGAATCAAGGAGTCTGGTCTCAGCCGTATTGATGGAAACCGATGAGCGATGGCTCACCGGGAAACGATATCTGAATATGAACACCGCCGTGAACGACTGAACCGCCTATGCAAAACGAATCAATTTACAGACAACTTCTTGCGTGGCCGATTCCCAGGGACTTCATAATTCAACGTTTCCGATAAGATTGCCTTGGAGAAGGCAACGTATTCCCCGAATTTCCAGCCAATTGACCCATGTAGACCAGTGGTAGCCACACATATGGAATGGGCCCGTAGTAGAGCTAAGTAGTTCTTCTTCAGGGATTGCCTATTGTCCGGCAGCAGAAGCGCCCTGTAGTTGCGCACTGCAGAATCTGTATGAATGAATCCTGCACAACAATTACTTCCAAATGCATTATTCAGCAATCTTATGCAATCAGCTCTCGTACGGTTAATACACTCTCTCTCCTCAACCTTCTCTTTAGGTCCGCCTGGACGACTGTAGGGATCCCAGGCTCTTACCATAAACAGTACCTTTATAGGTGAATCATAGACCGGCAAAGACTCCATGAGGTGAACTCTCGGAGTGAACTGAAAACTATCAAGAAGACAGAGTGAGCGAGCCATTGCACCCACTTTCCCCCTTATGTTATCCGCCATCAGACTTCGTTCTAGAGCATATTTGTCTGCCCCGCTTGGATAGACCTCATAATTCAGTCCAAAGGGATGCACCTTTGTGCGATCCTTTCCGAGACTTTCCAAACATGACGAAGAAAAACCGCGCTTGAAGTAGAAGTCAACTTCGCTCAGATACTCTTCATCAATCTCCCAACTATCCCGAACGTCATAATGAAGCCGGAGGCCGTTGTTCAGAATCACACGAAGATGCGCATCTCTCACATCACGAAGATACTGGGATTTCTTCCCTCTGCGTATGTCTTGAGTAAGATCAATCAGCCCTCTTCTGCACAGCATAGAGAATCCTGTATAGATCTGCTGTATGTGTTTGCTAATGGAATGAGATATCAACCTACAGACTATCTTTGGCATGCCTCGGATCCGTTCAAGAAGGCGGTCGTCCAAAAGCGTGTGTCGTCAGCAAGAATGAGACAGGGAGGTCTTCAAATCAGGAGATGATTTCAGCTCCGTTGGTGATTGTAGCGGTGCATTGTTTTCGTTTGAGGATCGTCTTCTGTTTCAATTCCGCACGCCTGGCCAGGATGTGTTCCCGGCGCGACCGCTGCAGAACTTTTCTGTAAACAGCCACAATGCGCGACGCGGTATACCGAGAGTTGTAGCGTTCCATGGCCAAGTGGCCATTGAGATCCTCATCCGTATCTCCCCACAAGACATCTTTCAGTGCGTCAGCCAGATGATTCACAGTCTGTTCACAGATTCTGGCACCTTTGACCCCTCGCACGATCTCCCTGGCGTCCCCGACATCGGTACTCACCACAGGCGTGTTACAGGCTAACGCCTCCTTCAAGGAGACCGGGGAACCTTCGCGATCAGAACATAGAAGCATCACGTCCGCGGCGTTATAGTACAAGGGCATCTCTTCATGTGTCACCCCATATACATGCAAGAGTCTGCATGGATACCGCTGAGATATCAGCTCGTCCACCGCACGTTTCGCCAGATCGTAACGTTTTTTGCGTTTGTTTCTATCAAAGGGAAACAGAATCAGCTTTGAGGCAACTGGTAGGCCTAATTTGATACGACTCTCTATCCGACCAAGGGGTCTGAAGATCTCCAAGTCGACCCCGCAAGGAATCACCTCGCCAGGGATCTTCGCTGCGACCTCCTCTGATACTGATATAACTTCATCAGCCAGGAGACATACGATGCGACTGATGGCCAGAACACTGCGTTGCCCCAGGGCGTCATCTCCATGCAATGTGACAATCAAAGGAGTCTTGATACGAAACAATGCGGGCATTCCGGAGAGGCCATAATGTGCGTGAACGATGTCATAGCCTCCCTTCAAGGTCCTCGCCAAAACCACAGGAGCTGCCGTGACATATCTAAACTTGGACCGGCGACCCAGAACGTGTAAAACATCCACTTGGTGTCCCAGTTCCCTAAGACAATCAGCCTGATGCTTGACAAAGACGCCCCAAGCAGGATAGTCGACACAAGGGTACATATTCGTCACGAACAGGACCTTCAGCAATCTGAACTTGTTTGTCAGCTCTTCGTCACCCGAGTCTGTTCCTGCCGGTATCGGTCGATGATCCACCGAGGGCACTTGACGCATGAATTCCGGGTTTCTGCGTACACATCGCAGCATTTCTTGACACCTATAAATGCGCCGCTTCTACCTCTTGGCACGGCTTAAGCTTTTTCGCAGAGACTCTGTTTCCAGACAATTGGCGCAACGTTTTTTCCCCATTCGTTGCATGCTCATAGGCAGCGAGAAGATTCGGAACCGAATGAGACCAGGAAAGTACCTGTTCGATCCTCGCTCGGCCCCTCGCCCCCAATTGTAGCCGAAGCGCCGGATTGTCCGCAAGGGAGAGAATCTTGTCGGCCAGGTCCTCAACGTCATTGGGCGCCGCATAGAGCGCCGCATCACCACATGATATCCTCGTTTCCTTCAGGTCAAACGCCACCACAGGTTTCCCCAGCGCCATGTACTCCATTGCCTTGTTCATCGTTGATTTGTCATTGAGCGCATTGAGAGGGTCTGGCTGTACGCACACATCACAAGCGGACAAGTGCGCTATCATCTCTTCATCAGGAATGCGCCCCGTGAACGTAACTCGATCGCCCAAACCCATCTGCCCACACTTCTGGCGAAGATGCTCATAGTCGGACCCGCCGCCGATCACCACAAACGAAATACCAGATCCTCCGCGTCCTCGAACTACCTCAGACGCTGCGTCCAGCAGGTATTCAACTCCATCCTGCGGGTTCATGTTACCGAGATACCCGACCAGCAAGTGGCCGTTCTTGCGCGAATCCCTTTCCGCATATGTCGGTTGGAACTTCCTCAAATCGGGTCCATTGCGTACCACGAACACATCATCAGGGTCCTTTCCGCCCCTGGTGACAGCCACGTCCTTGTACGTCTCATTGGTCGAGATAACAATGTCGGCGTGCTTATAGGAAGCGGCCTCCATGACCTGAAGCACGCGATACAGCACGCCGGTGCCCCCCTGACCCCTTCGCGATAGCCATAACTCGGGACAAAGGTCATGCTGATCGTAGATGAACTTCTTACCCAGTAGTTTGTATGGCAGCGCGATCAGCCATAGAATGTCCATAGGATTACAGGCGTGAAAAACGGAGAAACCATGCCGCAGCGATACCCACAGTGTCAGTGCCGTGCCCCACAAAAGGGATAGGCTATGCTCGATCAGATGACCAAGGACAGACTCCGCAGTGGGTTTCGGATAGTGATAGGCTCTCAGTCTACTGCCTAGTTTCCGATATAACGGATCACAGGGGTATTTGGGCGAAATGACGGTGACATCCCATCCCGCCTTAACAAGGGCCTTCGTCTCACTGATAACTCGGTTGTCATAAGTGAATGAGCCGTCCTCAATGAATATCAGTGTCTTTCGTCTCATCTCTGGACCCCTTGAACAATCGCTACGCTGGCAATTCCGCATGCACCTCCTGCATCGTTTCGTTCCGCCGTTAGACCTACAAGGTCAACAACATCCCGGCTAGGTCCCAGCCGGTCAACGACATCTTCGAACTCAGCAGCCTTGTTCCCTATGACAATAACCTCAGCATGACTCACGAGTTCCTCCACGCTTGCCACCATGAGCCTTGCAATATGTGGTATCTTCTGTTCGATGTACTCTTTATTACCGCCGCACAAACGTGCCAACGAAATGTTCTTGTCATAGATGCGCACGTCATAACCTTTTCCAATGAGAAGTTCGGTCAGTTCGACCAAGGGGGATTCGCGAATGTCATCCGTACCGGCCTTGAAGCTAAGACCGAGTATCCCGATCTTCTTCCGCCGCAAGGACACTATCCGCTGCACACCGACCGCAATCTGATGGTGGTTGCTGGGCAGTATAGCGTTCAACACCGGGGTTTCAATATCGCGTCTTCTGGATTCATACGTCAGAGCGCGCACGTCCTTGGGAAGACATGAACCACCGAAAGCAAAACCCGGTTTCAGATACTGCGGTGAGATGTTCAGCTTGGTATCCATGCAGAATATGTCCATGACGACGTTCGGATCAACGCCGAGGGCCTCACAAATGTTGCCAATCTCGTTCGCAAAAACAACTTTCAACGCATGGAACGTGTTGTCGACATACTTGATCATTTCCGCTGCTTCGATTGAGGTCCTTATCAGCGGGGCGGACAAGTCCTCAAACAACTCCGCAACCGCATCCGCATCATACGCGTTGAGCGCTCCTATGACGGTCTTCGGAGGGTGGTAGAAATCATAGACAGAGTCTGACTCTCTCATGAATTCAGGATTGACCGCAACGCCAAAACCGACCCCCGCCTTCTTACCTGACGTTGCTTCCAGTGTCGGAATGACCATATCGCCCACCGTACCCGGCAACACGGTCGAACGCACCACCACGATGTGATAACCACTTTTGCTCCTCAGCGCAGCGCCGATATCGCGACTGACCCGCTCAAGATATGACGTATCCAGAGAACCGTTCCCATTCGAGGGACTCCCGACACAAATGAAGGACAATTCCGAGTTCAGAATGGCCTCATTGCTATCGGTGGTCGCATCCAGCATCGCCTCTTCAACACCCTGCGCAATCAGGTCTTCCAGGTCTTTCTCGATAATGGGGGACCTACCACTGCTAATGATGTCCACCTTGTTCCTGTTCACATCAACGGCGATGACACGGTGCCCTTCTCTGGCGAGACATGCAGAGCAAACAGTTCCGACGTACCCCAAACCAAATACACTAATCCTACTCATAGCCATTCCTCGAGTCTGTGCCCCCCCCGTCAAGGGAGGATCTTGTCACGCTCATTCGGTATTCTACGCGGTGGGTCGAATGTCACCCATACCTGCCCGGCATGGCACCAACGAATCGCGTCACAGCAGCATCTAAGCAGCTGATTAGCAGCGTTAGCCAGGTGCGGTCATCAGATGCTCACGCGGATAATCGACTTGAACCTAGCGGAACCGTTGATATCCTTGCGGCACACCAAAGTGGGTGTTCTTTGAATGTCGTTAAAGCGGGGCGAATACCAACCTAACGGAGGATCTTCCTGCCCGCTGATAATTTGAAAAGACGCCCATTTCCTGTCGATGTCAAGCGTAACGCCTACCTGGGCACGCCGGATAATGACCGAGTGCTCAGATACAGATAGGAGGCAATCCGGATGCAGATGCATGAGGCTCTCGATCGAATGCCTTCCTTTGCAGGACAACTGGTCCTCGATAATGAATACGGCGGCGTTCCTGACATAAGTGATTGTACGCTTGTGAATGACTGGATCCTCTAGACGTTTATAACCATCATGTTCAGCTGACCACACGACGCAGTCATCAGAGTCTTCCAAAAGCACCCATTGTGTACGGTAGAACTTGCCGAACATGAAGTCCGACAACATGGGAGCTTGATCTTGCCCATCCACGGTAAGAGTCGTGTGGGCCGCGGTGGAGCGAAAATAGCTCCTCCATTTGCCCCCGCTATGGTATAAATACGTGCCCGGATCCACTACGATCGGCTGGCCCTTCACGGACAGCCAGAAGCTCAGGCAATCTGCATGACCGTGTCCCCCCAAGGGCTTCAGACCCAAGCGTCCGCCGTTCCCAACAAAGAGGATGCCACTCTTGTCTCTGATCGTGACAAGCCCAGCGTCAGAAAAGCACTGAACCGCCGAGGGCCGCCCATGGCCTCGTTTCTTCAGTCGTTCCCACTTGGCTCTGGAATCGCCTCCCAGCAGACAGAACGTCAGGAGATCGTAATCCGCGCTCTCGACTATCCACTTCGGCTCCTCGAAGAGCACTGCTCCGATGTTCAGAAGCGAGATCAGATTGCCCCTGCTTGACGTATCAAGTTTCAGTAGGCATCCGTCGTCCCCATCGCCGATATGGGGAGTATTGCCGTTCATATCCACTACACTGGACAGAAACTGGAGTGACGCTTTGAGGCGATCGCTGACGTGTTCGCCGCAAGGCTCACCATATTCCCGGCCCAGGAGAAGATACACCAGGAACGTCTCGGATACGAATTGGAGATATGAGATGGAATGCTCAAAACTGCTGCCATCGCGGTGAATCTGACGCGTCACCTCGCGCTCGAGCACGCGTTTGCCCAGTTTCTTCCACTTGGCGGCTCCCGCAATATCGGGGAAACAGAGCCCCACCGCAAACATTCCCAGAGCTTCAGCGACAGCATGATTGGCGCAGGAGGAGTACTTCGAGTGGTACTGATAAAGATGCCGGCCACTCAACGACATAAACTCCACGAGCACGTCCTGCTGTCCCCCACTCAGGGACTCGTCGCCAAGGAGTTTCAGGCTGTAGGTCAGATTCACAATCCGAATCCCGATCTCAATGCCACTGATCCAATTGATGCCTTTCGGATATGGATTGCCGTCCACCCAGGACTGCAACTGTTCGAAGAGCCCCTCCCTGTACCTGCGGTCCTGCGTCATCTGAAAAGCCATCGCCAGGAAGGGCAGATGCTGAAGGCGGTTCAGTTCCCACGCAAACTTTATGCCGCCGATCGTCCGGCCGTCACGATAGTCAATATCGCCCCAGAACACTAAGGGCCATTGCCTGCCGGTTTTGGGATCGAGGTGCCAGTTGATCGGGCTGCCCAAGTCCTTCTCTGTCCCGAAGACATGAAAACGGTGTTTCCGTATGTCCTCGGCAGACCTCACGACGCGAGTTCTCAGATCGGGAAAAACCCCTTCGACGTCGGACAGGTCAATCGCTTGGATATTGTGGCTATATCCCCAGCAGTTTGGCTCTGAAGCCCGGACATAATACTTGTCCAGCTTCATCTTTGCCAACTGCCGGAACCGATATGGCAGTTCAATCGCAGGCATGCGCCTTAGTCGATGCATGTACCACGATAGTTCACTCATCAGTATGCCCCAATCCGATGGACACAACCGCTTTGCCGTGTCGATTTACATAGCTGACGTAGCGCTCAGCCTTCTTGACAACGGCACTTATGGGCGAAGCCGCCCTGGTTCACTCCCTGAACAGCGTCCGGCTTGACCGACGTCGGAGAAAACTGAGACAGGCAATCAGACGGCATTTTGAATCTTCTTCAGTTTCACAAGAGTGGACTTACCTTGCCCGCATCCAGTTCAGAGACAACCAGCCGGAGTTTGCCATTCTTCGTCCGCTTGATATCCTTCACAAATGACAATTCCAGTTTGGTGGTCTCGCCCATAAGACGCTGAGCAGCAGCCTCGATCCGGCTCTTGTCACTTCGCGCAAATCCCTGCCCCGGAACGATCTGAATCAGAACCTGATCGACACGTTTCTGTATCAGTTGAGCCTCCCTCACCGTCGTCACGCCGTCAAATATGTAGCCCATTCCTTCTATTCTTTGACCGTCGGACCTGAGAATGTAATCCTCAAGCCGGCCATCAATCGACGTAACCACTCGCCCCCCGAAACCACAAGGACATTCAGCACCTGCGGCCGGCAGCCGGACCACATCGCCCGTCTCATATCGTATCAGGGGGAACGCAAGATTGTGAAACCCCGTTGCCACAAGCGAATAGGTGCCATTTGGATTGCGCAAGAATTCAACGTAACCCAGATCTTCATCTACGTGAAGTCGCCCCTCAGGACACTCGGAAATGCCTGCCACCGCCTCGTTTTGACCATACCATTGACGACATGGCGTGCCAAACGCGTTCTCAATGGCCTCCTTCTGATTTTGAAGAAGTGTCTCAGAACTGGTGGCAACGAATTCGGGAACGTACTGGAGTCTGTCGCCGGACTCCAGGATGTAGTGGGCCAGGATGGTCAGCAGGGAAGGATACCCCTGGATCCAGAGAGGTCGCCGACGATTGAGTTCGCGAACATAGTACGGCAGATTATCGTCCTTCATATGATAAGCGCTGAAAAACACCTGCTTTCCCGGGCGGTTGGTACGCCAGAACGGTGGGTGTCTCCGACTTAAGGGCACTATCGATCGGCCAAAAAGGTGCGCGTACCACGTGGCGTTGTCCATGCCAAACCGACGTCGAAATCGCCATAGGACAGCCCATTGCCACCGTTCCACGTCAAGCGTGATAGGAAACCGTAAACCCGTTCCCGTTGTTCCACTGGTGGCAATCGTACGTGTGTTCAACGTGGCAATCTCGTCACTCACGAATTCCCCAAGACGCGTCTGAACAGTCTCCTTGGTCAAAGGCGGAATCGCGCGGATGTCCTCGAGCTGCCCGATACTATTGGAAGTGAGCCCAAGCGACCTGAACAAGTCTCGATAATAGGGTACGTGCTGAGAGGCGTAGTCAATTATCACTCGCAGATGCTTTAGCTGAAATGCGCGAAGCTGATCGCAACTCCATTCGTCCGCCGCATAGGCAGTGTTCTCAATCTGCGCATATCCCGCACCGTACCGTCCATGCTGTAACCTGCGACCGTAGAAGGAACAGCAAAGATTCTGGCCCCAGGCAGGCAACCACTCATACACTCTCTTGATACGCATGGTAAGGGCCACCTCTATCATGTCGACTGCCGCAGTCAGGCGCAAAGCAGCTAATAGCATTCAGTATGTCTGAAATTGATCGCGAAACCTACAGGCCTTACACCGGCGCCAGCAATGAACGGTGGTCAGCATAGAGCCCCTTGATGCGCCGGTGCATTTCGGTCGTATTGCCAAGGCTTTCGCCTGCGATACGGCATGCGTGGACAAACAGATCGCCCCATCGGTCTGAGGAGAACTCATCGCCTCTGGACAGCGCGCCCGTGCGCAGGTGCTGGCCCAATTCCCTGTCGTTGACAAGTCGGCGCATGGCTGAAACAAGTCCTTCAGCGTCTCTCGGCTGCACCAAGATTCCGCAAGTCTCGTCCACTATTTCCGGGATGAACTTCCACTGCGTAGCGATCACAGGCAGGCCCGCCTGAAAGGCCTCAATCACGACGCCTGGGTACCCCTCTCCTTCCCAGTACGTCGGCAGCAACAGGGCGTCATACTCGGATAGAACCGATTGCATATCCCTATTCTTGATGATGCCTCGATAGCGGATACTTGTTGATTTCCCGAGTAGCTCTTGGGTGACCTCCTTCTCACAAGGACCGTAGATATCCACGGAACAACCCTCGCTGAGGTGCGTCGCTGCTTCTATGATCTCTCCAATGCCTTTTTCTTGCCGCACACGGCCAACGTAGACAAATCGCCCGCCCCGCCAACATCTTTCAGGCTGATGCTCAGGCTTGCACCGATAATTAGGATACCAGAATATCATTGTCGAAATCTGCTTGCTGATATCATCGCACTGCTTCCTGGCCTCTACGAATGACACACTGCTTCGCTTCAATACCTGTTCCGCAAAGAACCTGGCATGGGGCCGAAGCGCTGAAGGGTCCATGCCGCCAAACTTCCTCAATACAAACGGACGCCTGTACATTTTGGCCACAATCAACGCGGCAAGTGCCACGTTCGACAACTGAGGGGTAGGCACATGGGCACTGATCACATCAACGCGCCATGCCAGTTGTATGGTCTTGGCCAGAACCGCCAAGAATTTCAGTGGCTTTGTCAGAATGTTCCGGCCCCCTCGAGGAATCGGTATGGTGTGTACTGTGACACCGCAAGCTCGCATGTGATCCAGTAGACTCTTGAAGAGGATGCTCGTCCCGCTTTCAGGGTGGAGCGCTGGCCCTATCATGGCGATACTCAAGGCATGATCCACGTTTCTATGACACGATGTTGCTCGACTGCCCATGCGTTCTGCCTACGATGCACTTTGAACAAGATGCCTGTGTTGCGGAGACATCAGTAGCGCGAGTACGAAGAAATACACGTAGCTGAGATGTCCACAAGTAGTGAACGAAGATGAGTAACTGATGTGGCTTATCAGCATCACAACAAATCCGATCTCAGCCCCAAAACGCAGCGCCATCCAATACCCGCTATGTCTTGGAGGCGGACAGGACCGCAGGCGAAGAAACATATACAGATGAAAGAGGACATAAATCAACATGCCCGGCCATCCAATGCATATTACGTCTTGCGCCCAACCGCAGATGCCGTAGGTAATCATGAGCGCTTCATAGCGTTCGTCCTCTCCAATCCTCTTGGCTGAGGGACCCCAGCCAAAAAGAACCGTTTCGCCTGTTGCACTCCAAAGCGTAGAAAGGACACGTCGATTTGTCGCCGTCCTCCCCGTCGTCCGGCCGCCTTGCCTCTCCGCTGTGGTGTAGCCGACCGCGACATTGACTACATACGCAACCCGCTCCAACGCACTGCGTGAATGACGTTCAGATATGCCATGACTTCGCGATATCCCTGCGAAGAACAAGGGAATGAAGCATATCGAGACCAAGACCGCCCACAGGGACTGCCGCAGCGCGTTCACGGTGCGTACCCTGGCAACGTGCCAGGCGAGGATAAAGAAGTATAGGAGTGGCCCCAACAAGTAGATGGCCCGCTTGCCGCTGGCATATCCAACCAAGAGGAAAGCCCATGACAGCACAAGAAGCAGCACATTCCTGCGATAGAAGAAGTAGAAGGGCACCGTCAGCCCCATGGCAAGGAGCGGAAATTCCGTTGCCAGCGCCCCGCCGTCGGCATAGAGAGCGCCGACGTGCGCCTCAATACGTTCGCCCCGCACGAACGCCTCATGAGCCGACGCCACGATTTGGAATATGAAGAGAAAGGCTATGACAACGCCGATGCGCGTAACGGCGGTTCTTGTCAATGGGGTAGACCAGACGGCGGCAAAGACAATGTACGCGTACACCACGTAGCGACAGTACAGCAGCGCGTTGCCAAGCCCATCCCGATTGAAGACCGCCGAGACAACCGTCCAGATCACATACAAGGTAATGAGGAAGAAACCTGGCGGGAACTGTCGGACCCCTCTATTTATCAGATGCATCAAGATCATAAGCACGGGTATTTCGATGGTCATCCGCACGATACTGCTGGACACACCGATGCGCTCGATATATCCCTGCGTGTAGACGAGTGCAAAGAGGAGCGCCACTATGGTCGGAAACGCGGCATCCGTTTTCACACGTACGTCAGAGACACTGGAGCTATCCATCGTGTATGTAGTCATGATACCTGACTATAGAGGATCGGATTGACAGATCTGCTGCATGTGGGGGATGAGGTTCAGGTTGACAATGCAATCCCACGAGGCTTCTGGGCAGCAGCACCGAATCTTGTCGGAATCGAATTCATGAAGCCGGGCACAGATCTCTTTC
>Ga0075114_10000415_pt1 | contig 26554 bp, 28 predicted proteins | sample AntAceMetag02UKM_FD_69784 | JGI IMG/M metagenome (GOLD analysis project Ga0075114, IMG submission 69784) | Saline lake microbial communities from Ace Lake, Antarctica - Antarctic Ace Lake Metagenome 02UKM | ecosystem: Environmental > Aquatic > Non-marine Saline and Alkaline > Saline | place... | reverse complement strand
CTTATTGCCAATCATCTACCTGACGTGTCCGATTATCCGTGTTACTCGTGGATGGGGCCGCAAACTGCCCCCGTAAAAAAGGCGACACCTCTTGACTAACTCACCGAACGCCCACCCTGGTTGACGCTCATTGGTGCTTTTCTCCCTCTCCATCCCCACACTCAGGGGGGAAAGTCGAGTTGTAGTGTACCCAGGTTGATGATTGCACCGGTTTGCAGGAGGAAATCCATCCCCAAGATGCCATTGATGTCAAAAGCAGTGTCTATCCCGCCGACCTCGATCTCAAATTGCTCGACAGCCCACGCTCCGACTTGTAAACGATCCACACGGCGGGAGAAGACAACCTCCGTTCCTCCAATGCCACGGACAACATGCAAAGTGTCTTGGGATTCCGGGACAACGCCGATTTGGCCGACGACGTCGGTGGAAAGCATAGTGGTGGCCAATCCAGTATCTACCACCAGGTCTGGCACTTCGACTTCCCGGCCCTGGTACGCCACCGTCACATAGGTCAAGATCAGGTCATCACGCAGGGTTAGCTGCATAGTTCCTCCGCAGTCCTAGCCAGTGTCTTTCTCGGATGTCCAGTTCTTCGCGGGCTGTATGCACGAAGTAGAACTCACGCCGTGGGTGCTGCTGGTGCAACTCGCGGTACCGCTGGTACGCGGCCGTTCCATCCGGGCAAACTTCGACCACGGTCATCTGATCCAGTTTCCGATGATCCCCCTCGGTGTGGGCCTCCAGCGCGTCTACGATAAGCCACTGATTGGGATATTGCTCGCGGATCTCTGTCCAACGCATGGTCAACCTCCTACCAGATTTGTGAAACTGGTTGGTCTGGAAATGACTCCTGAGGCGAGGTTTCTCTCATTGTATCATGAGTGAATGGGCAGGACAAACTACCGCCCGGTCGGGTTTTCGAAGCCAATCAAACCTCAGTGCCCAACGGGCAGGCAGTGCAATATATCCCGACTTTCAGGCCCGGCCCCGTCCACGTTGCTCACAGCCACCGTCCCTGGGGACGTCTTATGTCAAGCACTACCTTGCATGGGCCGCTCCCGAGACAGGGATGTACTTTGTCAAGCACCAATTCGCACAATAGGCGTGCCGCTGGTGGCGTCCCCCGTCCATCTCTGAACTCTGGGCCTCTGGGCTCTGGCAAGCACTACAACGGACTGGGAATAAAACGGATTTTGGGTTGGACTGTAATCCGCTTTTTTCTAAATCCGATGTTGTGTCTACGGCCGAGGCAGGTCGAGCATCAGCACCTCGAGGGTGAGGCGGGCGTTGGCGTTGCGCTTCAACCGGTCGGATGTGCTGCGCAGCGTTTCTATCATGTCTCCGCTCCGTTCCACCCCGAAACGGCGGGCGTGGTCGCGCAATGTGCTCTGACGATCCGCGTTGGTCAATAGCGCGTCTGCCTCGGCAGCCAGCAGCAGCACGTCCCGCCACCAGCCGATCCACAGGTCGAGCGTCTCCTGCGTGGCGACGGGGTTACGGGCCAGTTGTTCGGCGTAGCGGAAGCGCTCAATGGTGGAGGCGTTGATAAGGCGATCCAGGTCGTCCAACCGCTGTGTGCGACGCTGGAGGGCCGCCTTATCATTGAGCGTGCGCACCGCCCAGCCCAGCCGCCCGCCCGAAAGGTGGGCCAGAAGTTCGGCTGGCTCCGGTTCCGCGTGCCAGCGCTTGATGAGAGCCTGCTGCACCACCGATACGGGCAGCGGGCGCAGGGGCACCTGCTGGCAGCGAGAGACGATGGTGGGAAGGAGGCGGTCGGCATCGCTCGCCAGGACCACGAGCACGGCATACGATGGGGGCTCTTCCAGCGTCTTGAGCAGCGCGTTGGCGGCGGAGGTCGTAGCCTCCTCGAAGCGGCACAGGATAGCGACCCGCCATTCCCCCTCGACGGGCGTGAGGGCGAGTTGATGCTGGAGGTCGCGTACCTGGTCTATCTTCAGGCTGGCGCCGACCTGCGCGGACGCGACGATGTGCAGATCGGGGTGGTGGCCATTGGCGACCAGCCGGCAGGCGCGACACGCGCCACAGGGAGTCTCTCCCTCGCCCTGGCACAGCAAGGCGGCCGCCAGCGTCCGCGCCAGCGTTGTCTTACCCACGCCTGGCGGACCGGTGAAGAGGTAGGCATGGGACACACTGTCCGAGGCCACGGCACGTCGCAAGAACCTTACAGCCCACTCATGCCCTACGATGTTCCAGGCGCTGTCTATTCTCACTGTTCCCATTGGGGAGCATTGTAACACACTGGATGTCCCTTGCAAAATGGCGGCGGCGGTGGTATAATGTGAACGCTACGGGCGGTTAGCTCAGATGGCCAGAGCGCCACGTTGACATCGTGGAGGTCACAAGTTCAAGTCTTGTACCGCCCATCGTGCCGGTTGGTTACTCGCCAGCCGGCTTCCCATTTGGCAGCCATCACTTCCCCTGCCGCAGGAACCGGCCCGCTGCCTCGGCCAGGATCGCAGCCCCGATGGGCAGGCATCGCTCGTCAATGTCGAAGCGCGGGTTGTGATGCTTCCGCTCGTCTCCCTCGATCCGGCAGCCCAGCATGAACATCGCGCCGGGGACCAGAGTGGAGAAGAACCCGAAGTCCTCTGCCCCCATACTTCGCTCGGGAGGCTCAATGTGTTCGGCCCCCAGCAGGTCGGTGGCGACCTCTCGAAGAAGGTCGACCACCCCTGCGTCGTTGAGCATCGGCGGGTAGCCGATTTCGAACTTGAGTTCGTAATCCCCTCCCAGCGTCCGTGTTATCCCCATCGCTCGCTCAATCTCGGCGTGGATCTTCTCCTGGACCTTTGGCTCCATATAGCGGATGGTGCCACACATCTCCACCCGCTCCGGGATCACGTTGTCCGCCTGCCCGCCGTGGATGGAGCCGATGCTCACCACCGCCGGATCGAAGGGGTTCAGGCGGCGGGAAACGATGCCATGAAGGGCCAGGACGACGTGCCCGGCGATGTATATGGGGTCCACCACCTCGTGGGGGTACGCCCCGTGCCCTCCCCGGCCGATGATGGTGCCGTAGAAGGTGTCCACCCCGGCGGAGGATGGACCGGCATCCAGGGTTATGTCGCCGACGGGGATGTCGCCGTCTACGTGGAGAGCCAGCACCGTGTCCACGCTCTCCATCGCGCCATCCTCCACCATCCGGGGCGCACCGCTGACTCCTTCCTCGTCTCCCACCTCCTCCGCCGGCTGGAAGAGGAAACGGAGCGTGCCGGGGAGTGTCTCCTGCGCCAGCAGCGTCGCTATGCCCAGGGCGATGGCGGTGTGCGCGTCGTGGCCGCAGGCGTGCATCACGCCGGGGACCTGGGAGGCGTAGGGGACGTCGTTTGCCTCCTGGAGCGGGAGAGCGTCCATGTCGGCGCGGATGGCGACGATGGGGGAACCCTGCCCCCGTTCTCCAACCACCCCAGTACAGCCCACACCGGTCCGGACTCGGTAGCCCAGCGACTCCAGCACCTCCGCGACGCGGGCGGCGGTGTGGGTCTCCTGGAAACCCAGTTCGGGATGCATGTGAAACTCCCGACGCCAGGTGCTCAGTTGATGTTCGATCTCACGGGCACGTTTAAGCATTTTGACCTCCGTAGTGTGGCTAGAATCTACCCCAATGCTGCGATTATTCGTTGCAGTTCGTCCACCAACCTGGGATCGAGCGGGTCGGGTTGGTGCGTGGACAGGATGTGTTGTGCCTTTTCGCGCGCCCAGTCCTGTGCGCCGTCCCGTTTCTCCTCCCACACGTGGTACGGGCGGCGGTCCATGAACCTGGGCACCCATAGGTCGCGCATGTGCTTCCTGGTGTGTCTTTGCGCCAGGAAGTGACCGCCTGGCCCCACCGCGCGGATCGCATCGAGGGCCAATGTCTCTTCGTTCACAACGATGCCCTCCATCATCTTGTGGACGATGCTGAATATCTCACAATCCATCAACAGTTGTTCATAGGACCAGATCATGCTGCCGTGCAGGAGTCCTACGCCCAGCAGCATGTCCGACATAACGACGGAGGCCATAAACGTGGACAGGCTGTTTTCGATGCCGGCCTGCCAGTTCGGTTCTTTGGCGCCGGTGGCAAACGAACCCATCGAAAGCGGCACGTCGTAAAAGTCCGACAGCAAGTTGGTGGCCGCGCCGAACAGAAAATCCTCCGGCCCGCCACCTGTGTACCCTCCTGTGCGCAAATTCATAGCCGTCTGTGCCGCCGCGTAGAACACGGGTGCGCCGGGGTAGGCCAGTTCGATCAACGCCAGCGCGCTGATGACTTCGGCGTTGCCGACGACCAGGTTACCAGCCAGCGTGGCTGGGCCAGTGGAGACACACGAAGCCATCGTCATAAATCCCACCGGGAGACCGGCCTCGGCCCCGACCAGCGCTGCCTCTAGGCTGCCGCCGTCATGCCCCAGTGGCGATATGGTACATTCCATGATTGAGAGGATCGGTCGCTGGCGCAGCGCCTCACGTCCACCGGCAATCGTGGCGGCCATTTCCACGGCTGCGACCGCCTCGCGCTCGGAGTAGATGCTTTCGGTCTGCACGTGTTTGGTAGAGTTTTCCCAGACGGCGAGCAGTTCGTGCAGGCTCCGAGATTCGTCCGGGTAGTCCTGTGCCGAGACGGGCACCCAGTGAAAAGCAATCTCTTCCAGATCATCGGCCACACGGGCGATGTCAGCGACATCTTGCAGGCACGAGCGACGGCGCTTGCCACTGGAGAGGTCAATCACTTCCACGCCACAGCCGTCTGTGCCTACGAAGACGTGGTTGCCATCCAATGGCAAATCTCGCGCTGGATCGCGCGCGGCCAGCGTGTAGGCCGGCGGCGCTTGCTTGAGCGCCTCTTCGACCACGTGGCCGGGGACCTTGACGATCATTGTGTCCCGGTCCACCGTTGCGCCGTGGGCCTCCCATAAGTCGAGGGCTTTGGTGGAGGGGAACTTGACCCCCACGGACTCGATGACGTCCAGAGTAGCGGTGTGGATGTGCTGTACGTCCTCTGGGCTGAGGATGTTCAAACCCAGGCGTGGATTGGTGATAGATTTGATCTTGCCTGCCATTTTTATTCCTTTCTTTGCGCTTCCTTTACGTTTCAACGAGACTCTTCGCTGTAGCCATCGGCGTCGATCTCGCCGGCTCAATTGCTTGTGCCGGGCTTTGTCCCGTCGCCCGGCGGGTTGGGGCAGTCTCGTCCGCGGGAGATGATAACACGAATCGAAGAAGATGGGAAGGTGGAAAGGTGGGCTTGACTTGACAAATCGTCCCCACTCAGATAAGATATATCTGGTTTCTAGAGCCCAGAGGGAGTCCATCGCCCCCAGGAGCCTGGTCTCTTCTCTACCAAGCACTCCTATCCCTCTGGAGATGTTGATGGCGGAAGGAGGTGGTGCGTATCGCGGTTTCTGAATTCCCCTGCGAGGGACCTGATGGTCCTACTACTGCCTTCCTTACAGGGAAGGCCGGCCCTTGACTTTCAGGGCATTGCGACCGTGTAGGCTGCTGGAGTGCAACCTGCAGAAAGCCGGTGGTCTCCAGGAGCCCGATCTGAACTAAGGAGGAGAGTACCCATGAAACGCGACTGGCTTTACACTGTACTGGCTGTGGTGGTCGTTGCCGCAGTCCTGTTGACCGCCTGTCAGCCGGCCCCGCCGCCGGCCACCGAGGCGCCCCCCGAGGAAGTCACCGAGGCACCCCCGGAGGAAGCCACCGAGGCACCGCCTGAGGAGGCGACAGAGGCACCGCCCGAGGAGGAGGCTCTCAAGACCGTCACCCTGACCTTCTTCGAGGAGCCCGACACCTTGAACTACGTGTACTCTGGGATGTGGTACGCCCAACTGGCCATGGACTTCTTCAACCCCGGACTGTGGACCTGGGACAACAACCTGGAGCCCTCCCTGGAGATGGCCGCCGAGTTCCCCACCAAGGGAAACGGCCTCATCTCCGAGGACGGTCTGACCATCACCATCCCGCTGAACGAGGACGCCGAGTGGTCAGACGGCGAGCCGGTGACCGCCGACGACTTCATCTTCACCTACGACATGATCGTGGACCCGGCGAACACCGTGCAGTCCACCTGGCCCTACGCCGAGTACCTGGAAAGCATCACGGCCCCGGACGACTACACGCTGGTGCTCAAATTCACCGAACCCTTCGCCCCCTGGGCCACCACCATCTTTCAGTTCGTCATGCCTGAGCATGTTCTGAGGCCGGTCTTCGAGACGGAAGGGACGCTGGACAGCGCCGAGTGGAACCGCAATCCCACTGTCGTCAATGGCGCCTTCATCGTCAAGGAGTGGGTGGCAGCCAGCCACATCATCTTCGAGGCCAACGACAACTACTGGCGCGGCCGGCCCACCCTCGATGAGGTCTACATCCTGATTGTGCCCGACGACGAGGCCCAGATGGCTGCTATCCAGACCGGCGATACCGACGTCGGCATCTTCCTCTCCTACGCCGACATCCCCACGATTGAAGCACTGGATGACGTTGACGTGATCACGGTGCTCTCTGGCTACAACGAGAGCTGGTTCTTCAACCTCAACACCGATGAGACCGCGGCCGACAATGGCCACCTGGCGCTGCAAGACGTGCGCGTGCGCCAGGCCATTGCATACGCCATGGACCTCGACGCCATCTGCGAGGAACTGCTGTTTGGCGGGACCTATCCGCCCGCTACCCTGTGGGAGGAGATGCCTTTTGCCTATCCCGACGCTGAACTCTACAAGTATGACAAAGCAAAGGCCGAGGCGCTTCTAGATGATGCCGGCTGGGTAGATACCAACGACGACGGCACCCGCGACAAGGACGGCGTGGAGTTGGTTCTCACCTACTCCACCACCGCCGGCCGCGAGGTGCGGGAGCAAACGCAGGTCGTGGCCCAGCAGTATCTGGCCGACGTGGGCATTGGGATCGAGATCGCGAACAACTCCTACGACACCATGTGGAACTCCTACGGCGACGACGGGCCGATCTCCACCGGCCAATATGATATTGCCGAATGGTCCACTGTCGGTGACTTTCCCGATCCGAACTATTCGGATTGGCTCTGCTCCGAGATCCCCTCGGACGAGTCTCCCGACGGCGAGAACTGGTATGGGCTCTGCGACGAGGAACTGGATGATCTCTTCCAGGCCCAGGCCGTCGAAGTGGACCCGGACAAGCGCATCCAGATATTCCACGACATCGGCAAGATGATGAGCGAGAAGGTGTACTGGCTCGGCGTGTGGCACGACAACGACGTGTGGACGATCAACAAGCGTACCAGTAATATCAAAATCTCCGGAGCAGATCCCTTCTGGAACTGCTTCGAGTGGGACGTCAGTGAGTAAGACGACCTGAGTGAGTGAAGAGAGGGGAGAGGGGGGGAAGTCTCTCCTTCTCCCCGCCCTTCCCAAGAAACTCTGCCAGGTGTGGAGGACAGCATGACCCGATATGTAGTCCGACGCCTCCTGCAAGCGATTCCCCAACTGCTCATCATCAGCATCATTCTTTTCATCCTCGTCAATGCGATGGGGGATCCGCTGGCCTCTTTCGGCGGACGCCGCCGTATCCGCTCGGGGGACCGGGAGCGGCTGACGCGCCAGTTGGGCCTGGACAAGCCGATCCTGGTCCAGTACGCCATCTGGCTGGCCGGCAACGACTGGATGAAGGTGGACGTGAACGGGGACGGCATCCTCGATGAATATGGCACGCGCCGGGGGGTGCTGAGAGGAGATTTCGGTAAATCCTTTATGGAAAAACGACCGGCCCTTGAGATCATCGGAGAGCGAGTCCCCAACACATTGCTGTTGATGCTGACCTGCGAGGTGGTGATTCTATTTTTCTCGCTCCTCATCGGCATCTACTCAGCCCTGCGGCAGTACTCAGTGCTGGACTACGTGTTCACCGCTTTCTCGTTCATCGGCTATTCTATGCCAATCTTCTGGCTGGCTCTCATCCTGATGTACGTCTTCGCCGTGAACTTCAAGCGTTGGGGGCTGCCCCACTTTCCTACGGTCGGCATGTACGACCTGGCAGTGGGGCGGACGGTGGGGCAGATTGCGTGGCACATGGTGCTCCCGGTGGCCACGATTTCTATCATGAGCGTTGCCGGCTACAGCCGTTACGTCCGTTCTCAGATGCTGGAAGTCATCAGCCAGGACTACATCCGCACCGCCTACGCCAAGGGGCTACCCGAGCGGATGGTGATCCTGGGCCACGCGCTGAAGAACGCCGCGCTACCCTTGGTGACTATCGTGGGGATGGACCTGCCGCTGCTCTTGAGCGGGGCAGTGGTCACCGAGTCCATCTTCGCCTGGCCGGGGATGGGGCGGCTCTTCTGGGATGCGGCCAGGGATACCGACATCCCGGTGTTGATGGGTATTATGGTCATCATCTCCATTCTCGTCGTCCTCTTCCAGATCATCACCGACATAACCTACACCTTCCTTGACCCGCGCATCCGCTACGATTGAGGTGAGAAACAATGGCTACTTAGTCTGGCTCATAGCCCCAGTCCCCGGGGGCGGGGCATGTCCGCTACAATTAAGGTGAGAAACGATGGCTGTAACAGAGGTAACCTGGGAATTCTTCGAGGAAGAGGTCGAGCGGCCTCCGCTGACGCCAGCGCAGGTGGCGTGGCGCCGTTTTCGCCGGCACAAGATGGCTATGGCCGGTGTCGGCCTGCTCATCGTCATCATCCTTTACGTCACAGTGGGAGCCTTCTTCTACTCGGAGGCGGAGGCCAACCGCATCGATCTGTCCGTCACGCTCTCTTCGCCGTCGCGCTCGTTTCCCTTCGGCACCGATGGCACAGGTCGGGACATTCTGGCTCGTACCATCTACGGAGGCCAAATATCCGTTCTGATCGGCCTATGTGCCGTGATCGTATCGGTAACCGTTGGCGTGCTGATTGGAGCCATCTCTGGGTACTACGGTGGCTTCATTGATGCCATTCTGATGCGTTTCACCGAGGCCATGTTCAACATCCCCCAACTTTTCCTGCTCATCCTGCTGGCCAAGTTTTTCGGGGGCAAAATCCCATCCTTCAAACTGCTGGGCCGCTCGTTCAGCGGCAGCGTCGTCGTCATCATCGGCGTCATTGGTCTGACCAGTTGGATGTACCTGGCCCGCATCGTGCGGGCTAACTTTCTCTCCCTCAAGGAACAGGAGTTCGTGACTGCCGCCCGCTGCGTTGGTGCGCGCAATGCCTCGATCATCTTTGGACACATCCTGCCTAACAGCATTGCTCCCATTGTCGTCGCCGCCACGCTGGGAGTGGCCAACGCCATCATGAGCGAGGCCTACGTCAGTTTCCTGGGGGTGGGGGTCCAACCTCCGACGGCCACCTGGGGCAACATGCTGGATCAGGCCTACCATCATCTGGAGTCCGAGCCCTGGATGTGGTTCTTCCCGGGGGTACTGATCCTGCTGACAGTGCTGGGGATCAACTTCGTCGGGGACGGGCTGCGCGACGCCCTTGATCCCCGGGCCCTTGCTGAGGCTGAGTAGGAGGGAACCGTGGCTCCGCTATTAGAAATTCGAGACCTCACCACCCGTTTCTACACGCTGGACGGCGTCGTCCACGCCGTCAATGGCATCTCTTACACGCTGGAGGAGGGAGAGACGCTGGGGATCGTGGGGGAGAGCGGCTGCGGCAAGAGCGTCAGCGTCCTCTCCGTCATGGGGCTCATCCCTGACCCGCCCGGCAAGATCGCTGCCGGTCAGGTCCTCTACCGGGGGCAGGACCTCTTGAGATTGGACGAGGCACAGATTGAGCACATCCGTGGCAAGGAAATCGCCATGGTCTTCCAGGATCCGATGACCTCCCTCAACCCGGTTCTGACCATCGGCCGCCAGGTCATTGAACCGTTGATCGTCCACCTGGGGATGGGCCGGGAAGAGGCCCGTCTGCGGGTGGTGGAGTTGCTGGAGATGGTGGGCATCCCCCAGGCGGCCGACCGGTACGGCGACTATCCTCACCAGTTCTCGGGCGGGATGCGCCAGCGAGCGATGATCGCGATGGCGCTGGCCTGTGATCCCAGTATTCTCATCGCCGACGAGCCCACTACCGCTCTGGACGTGACGATCCAGGCCCAGATCATTGACCTGGTCAAGGACCTGCGGGACCGGTTGGGGATGGCGGTGATCTGGATCACCCACGACCTGGGCATCATCGCGGGCCTGGCGGAGAAGGTGGTCGTGATGTACGCGGGCTTCATCGTCGAGCGGGGAAGCGTGGACGACATCTACGGCGACCCTCGCCACCCGTACACGCTCGCGCTCATGAAGTCCCTGCCGCGGGTGGACCGCTCTAGCGGCGAGAAACTGGCGACCATCCCCGGGCTCCCGCCGGACCTCCTGGGCCTTCCACCGGGCTGCCCCTTCACCCCCCGCTGTGAATACGCAGTAGAGCGGTGCCGCCAGGAGAACCCCCGACTGGAGCCTGTCGGGCCCGGCCACGAGATTGCCTGCTGGGTAGACGTGACCACAGGGAGGGAACGATGAGCGACAACTATCTGAAACCGGGTTTTTTCCTCAAAACCTGGTTTCTTTCCCAAGGTTTCTCAGGGAGGGAACCATGAACGACGACCATGTGCTGGTGCAGGTACATGGCCTCAAGAAGCACTTCCCCATCACCCGGGGCATCCTCATTCAGCGACAGGTGGGGGCGGTCAGGGCGGTGGATGGGGTGACCTTTGACATTTACCGAGGGGAGACGCTGGGGCTGGTGGGCGAGAGCGGCTGCGGGAAGACGACGGCCGGCCGCACAATCCTCCAACTGTATCGCCCCACCGCGGGCCAGGTGATCTTCGACGGGGCCGACCTGATCGCTCTGAAGAGTGAGGAGTTGCGGTGCATGCGGCGACGGATGCAGATGATCTTTCAGGATCCTTACGCCTCTCTTAACTCGCGGATGACCATCGCCCGCATCATCAGCGAGCCCCTGCGGGTCCACAAACTTGCCTCGGGCGAGGAGCAGGTCGAGCGAGTCCAGGAGTTGCTTCGTCTGGTCCACCTCAATCCTCGCTTCATCAACCGCTACCCCCACGAATTCTCCGGCGGGCAGCGACAGCGCATCGGCGTCGCTCGTGCGCTGGCCTCCAATCCAGAGTTCATCGTCTGCGACGAGCCTATCTCCGCCCTCGACGTCTCCATCCAGGCCCAGGTGGTCAACCTGCTAGAGGACCTGCAGGACCAGTTGGGGCTGACCTACCTGTTCATCGCCCACGATCTGAGTATGGTGCGCCATATCTGTGATCGAGTAGCGGTGATGTACCTGGGCAAACTGGTGGAACTGGCCAAGAAGGACGAACTGTACGACCACCCGGCCCACCCCTACACGCAGGCGCTCCTCTCCGCCGTCCCGGTGCCGGACCCGGCCGCCGAGCGCCTGCGCAAGCGCATCATCCTGGAGGGGGACGTCCCCAGCCCGGCCGACTCGCCCCCCGGCTGCCACTTCAACACCCGCTGCCCTCTCGCCACGAACGTCTGCTCTGAAGAAGAGCCCCAGTTGCGGGACGTGGGCGGGGGTCACTTCGTCGCCTGTCACCGCGCCTGATGGGAGTGCAACGGGTGGTGGATTTGACAAAACGTGAGGATTGCATATAATACATACATAATGGCTTTGTGAACGCGTTGACCGGGACGAGTACTGCCCATTGAAGGTCCAAGAGAGAAGGGGTCACAGGCTGCAAGCCCCTTTGGCCGGATGGGTAGGAAGACCCCCCGGGAGTGGGTCCCTCAAATCGCGGTGGCGCGAGAGTATGGGGCTCCGGGACGGCCCGTTATCGCCGCAGAGTGCGTCGACGGATGAGAGATCCGTTGCCGAACTTGGGTGGAACCACGTGGGATGACCCCCGCGCCCCAGGGCGTGGGGGTTTCTGTATCTGGTGGCTGTGAGGAGGTGATCGAAGTGACCGACGACGACACCGAAACTATCCGCGTGCTTTGGTATGCAATCCATCCGATCACCTACAGAGGAGGAAAACAATGGCTGAGAAAGTGAAATACGAGGAAAGTCATCTTTACCGACTACGTCACTCGGTGGCGCATGTGATGGCCCAGGCGGTACTGGAGAGGTTTCCAGAAGGCAAAATCGCTATCGGCCCGCCTATAGAAAACGGTTTCTACTACGACTTCGACCTATCCCGGTCGCTCATGCCGGAAGACCTGGCGGAGATTGAGGCCCGTATGCGAGAGATCATCGCCGAGGGGTATGACTTTGTCTATCAGGAGGTTGACGAGGATAAGGCGTGTGACATTTTCGCCGATCAGCCCTACAAACTGGAACTGGTTGACGGCATCCTCTCCGCCGGGATAGATGAGTATGGCGAACCGCTGGAGGAAGCGCCCAAACTCTCAATCTACGAGAGCGGCTCATTCGTAGACCTGTGCCGAGGCCCGCACGTGGCCAATACGCGGGAGATCAACCCCGACGCGATCAAGTTGCTCAGCGTGGCCGGGGCCTACTGGCGCGGCGATGAACGCCGCCCGATGCTCCAGCGCATCTACGGCACGGCCTGGGAGACGAGTGAGCAATTGGAAGAGTTCCTGGCCTGGCAGAAGGAGGTGGAGAAGAGGGACCACCGGCGGCTGATCAAGGAGTTGGACCTACTCAGTTTTCACGAGGAGGGTGGGGCAGGGCTGGCCTACTGGCATCCAAAGGGCGGCCAGGTACGCGTCTTGATTGAGGATTACTGGCGCAGGCTGCACTATGAGGGCGGTTATGACATCGTCTTCACACCGCACATCGGTCGTGCGCAACTGTGGGAGACGTCAGGTCACCTCGATTTCTACAGAGATGGTATGTACGCACCCATGGACGTTGACGGGCAAGATTACTACATCAAGCCGATGAACTGTCCATTCCACATTATGATCTACAAGTCGCGGATGCGCTCGTACCGTGAACTGCCCTTGCGCTGGGCCGAGTTGGGCACGGTCTATCGCTACGAGCGCAGCGGCGTGTTACATGGCTTGCTGCGGGTGCGCGGTTTTACGCAGGACGACGCCCATATTTTCTGCACGCCAGAACAGGTCGAGGATGAAATCCTGCGCGTGTTGGATTTCAGCCTGAACCTGCTGCGCGGCTTTGGCTTTGAGGAGTTCAAGGTCGCACTGAGTGTGCGTGACCCCAAAACGCCAGAGAAGTATGCCGGCGACGACGCGATGTGGAAACAAGCCGAGCCATCGTTAGTCCAGGCGTTGGAGGCGCGAAGCCTGCCCTACGAGCGGATGGAGGGCGAGGCGGTGTTCTACGGCCCCAAGATTGACATCCACATCAAGGATGCCCTGGGCCGCACCTGGCAGTTGACGACGATCCAGTTCGACTTCAACCTGCCCGAGCGGTTCGACATGGTCTACATAGGTGAGGACGGGAGGGAACATCGTCCCTACATGATCCACCGGGCGCTGCTGGGGAGCCTGGAGCGGTTCTTCGGTGTGCTGGTGGAGCATTACGGAGGTGCTTTCCCGGTCTGGCTGAGCCCCGTACAAGTGGTCCTCATCCCCATCGCTGACCGTCATGTGGAGTACGCTCGCTCCGTAGCGGAGCGGCTGCGGGCAGGTGGTCTGCGGGTGGAGGTAGACGACTCGGGCGAGCGTATGCAGGCCAAAATCCGGGATGCCCAGATGCAGAAGTTCCCCTATATGCTCGTCATCGGCGACCGGGAAGTGGAGGCGGGGCAGGTGAATCTGCGAATGCGTGACGGCAAGGTGCCCGGTGCCATGTCCGTGGATGATTTCGTTGTCCTGGCGCAGGGTGCGGTAGTGGAGAGACGGCTGCTCTGACCGGTGATCGTCCGGGGTGATTTGACACCTTTCTGCAATTGTGTTATCATCCCTCTAGTGCATATCCGGTTGGCTCACATAGGGGGAGGTAGACGGAATTAGGAAAAAGAAGTATCGTGCTGACAAGCGAGTGAAGTACCGCCTGAACCATCAAATCCGGGCGTCCGAGGTCCGACTCATTGATGCGGATGGCGATCACGCGGGTGTAGTGTCGCTATCTGAGGCCTTGGCGGCTGCCCATGCCAAGGATCTGGACCTGGTGGAAGTGTCACCATCTGCAGATCCCCCTGTCGCCCGGGTGATGGACTATGGTAAGTTTCTGTACCAGCAGGCCAAGCGGGAACGAGAGGCGCGTAAGGCACAGAAGCAGGTCGAGGTCAAAGAGATCCGCTTGCGTCCTAAGACGACTGATCATCACAGGTCTTTCAAGATCCGTGATGCCCGGCGTTGGCTAGGAGATGGGTTGAAGGTCAAGGTGCGCGTTCGCTTCCGTGGCCGGGAGATCACCTACCCCGAGATCGCCCGTGAGCAACTGGTGCAGATTGCCGAGGAACTGTCCGACGTCGCGGAGGTCGAGCAGCGACCGAATCTGGAAGGGCGCACGATGCTGATGGTTCTGACACCAGCAAAGACAAGGTGACACGAAGGGGTAAGGGAATGCCGAAAATCAAGACCCACAAGTCCACGTCCAAGCGTTTCCGCCGGACGAGGGGCGGAAAAGGCAAGTTGATGCGCACCAAGTTGGGCAAGTCCCACTTGCGGCGCAAAAAGAGCGCGCGCGCGAAGCGTCTCTACGACGAGATGATTCCAGTGGAGTCGAAAGGCGTGCAGCGACGTGTGCGCCGTTTGGCACCGTATCTGGGGAAAAAGGGGAAATAGTGCTGTGAGAGTCAAGGGAGGAACCAGGACGCACTACCGTCATAAGAAGGTACTTCGCCAGACCAAGGGGTACTATGGCACGCGCCACCGTCTCTTCCGTCGTGCCAACGAAGCGCTGATGAAGGCGCTGTGGTACGCCTATCGGGATCGCCGGCAGAGGCGACGGGACCTGCGGAGATTGTGGATCACTCGCATCAACGCGGCATCACGGGAGAATGGCCTTTCCTACAGCCGCTTCATCCACGGCCTGAAGCAGGCCGGGGTGGAGTTGGACCGCAAGGTCATGGCCGACATCGCCGTGCGGGATGCGGGTACTTTCGCACAGATCGCGGAGGTGGCGAAGGACGCGGCATAGGGAGAAGCATTTGACTAAGAAGGTAGAGATCGGGGGCCAAGAGGCCCCCGATCTTTCTATTTGCAAGTCAGCCATAAACGTGTAAAATAAGTGTGCGATATAGTCGAATAAGAGAGGTGTTCTATGCCCCGTTTCGGTCCTTGGCCCGGCGAGTTTCCCATCAAACAGTGGGATCCCGAGTTTCGCCAGCGTGTGTCTCCCGATGGCAAGACCTATGGCAACATGCAGGAGGAACCGGTCCGCCAGTGGGCTGCGATCCAATTGGCGAAGAACTTTGGCATGCCCCATTGTTGCTTCTGGTTCTACGCCTCAGCGTCCCCGAGGCTACCCCTCCCGCAGCCGCACGCTCAACCCTGAGTGCCGCTCCCGCACCTTGTTGCTGTGCACGGCGATCCCGATGGCCCGCCGCATCCCTACCAGCACGACCAGCCGCTTGGCTCGCGTGATGCCGGTGTAGAGCAGGTTGCGCTGTAACATCAGGTAGTGCTGTGTCAGCATCGGCATCACCACTGCGGTATACTCACTCCCCTGGCTTTTGTGCACCGAGACCGCGAAGGCGTGCACCAGTTCGTCCGCCTCACCCCAGTCGTAGACCACCGGCCGGCCGTCTATCGTCACCACCAGTGTCTGTTCCACCGGGTTTATCCCCGTCACCCGGCCGATGTCCCCGTTGTAGACCTCGCGCAGGTAGTTGTTGCGCACTTGCATCACCTTGTCCCCCACGCGGAATGACCGCCCGCCCAGCCGCCGTTCGACCTTGCGTGGGGAGGCGGGGTTGAGCGCTTCTTGCATGCGGGTGTTGAGGTTGGCGACCCCGCACGCCCCCCGGTACATCGGCGCCAGCACCTGTACCTGATCTACGGGGTCCAGCCCGAACTTACGCGGAATCCGTCGCTGCACGATGTCCACCAGCAGGTCGGCGGCCTCCTGCGGGTCTTCCTTGGAAAAGAAGTAGAAATCGTCGAACTGGTTGAAGATGGGCATCTGTCCCCGGTTGATGCGGTGGGCGTTGACGACGATGCCGCTGTCGGCGGCCTGGCGGAAGATGGTGATGAGGCGCACGACGGCAGCACGACCGGAAGCGATGATGTCGCGCAGGACGTCGCCCGCGCCGACGGAGGGGAGTTGGTCCACATCTCCGACGAAGAGCACGTGCGCGCTCCCGTCCACTGCCTTGAGCAGGTGGTTGGTCAGCAAGAGATCGAGCATGGAGGCCTCGTCCACGATCAGGCAGTCCACCTCCAGCGGGTTCTCTTCGTTGCGGCGGAACCCCGCCTGCGGGGAGTACTTCAGCAACCGGTGGATGGTTTTGGCCGGGCGGCCTGTCGCCTCCGAGAGGCGCTTGGCGGCGCGACCGGTGGGGGCGCAGAGGGCGTAGCGGCAATCCAGCGCCTCCAGCGCCCCGATGACGGTGCGCACGGAGACGGTTTTGCCTGTTCCCGGGCCACCGGTGAGCACCGTCACCTTGTGGGTGAGCGCGGCGCGTACCGCCTCCCGCTGTTCGGGCGAGAGCTCGATGGCGGAGCCCCGCGTGACCAGCGCTAGCAGCCCGTCCCAATCCACGCTGCGGAAAGCGTGCAGGCGGGTGGTGGGGCTTTCGATCAGCGCCCGCAGGCGACGGGTGACGCCGATCTCTCCGTAGTAGAACGGGGCCAGGTAGACGGCCTGCTCTTCACGCACTGCGTGCCCCCCCTCTTTCTCCCCCATTGGGTAGGATGCTCCCTCCCTTTCCTTTCCGTTGGGTGGTATGCCTGCTCCTCTTTCCCCCTCCCTTGGGGGGGATGCCCCTCCCTCCTTCCCCCCCAATGGGGGGGATGCCCCTCCCTCCTTCCCCCCCATTGGGGGGGATGAAAGGGGGGGATAGACCAGCGTCTCGCACCGCACGATCTCCTCGGCGTTCAGGTCCTCAATGGCTGTTCTGACCAGGTCAGGGGAGACTTCGAGCAGGCGGGTTGCCTCTGTCACCAGCCCCTCCTCCGGCGCGTAGACGTGGCCCTTGTCGGCCAGTTGGCCCAGCGTGTGGGCCACGCCGGCCTGCACACGGGAGGGGGCATCGGGCGGCAATCCCAGGTCGCGGGCGATCTTGTCGGCGGTCTTGAAGCCCACACCCCAGATATCGCGGGCCATCCGGTAGGGGTCCTCCTGCACCACCTGCAGCGCGTCGTCTCCGTAGGTCTTGTAGATTTTGACCGCCAGCCCGGTGGTGACGCCGTGGCTCTGGAGGAACAGCATCACCTCGCGGATCTGTTTCTGCTCCTCCCAGGCTTTGGCGACGGCGGCCGCCCGCTTGGGGCCCACGCCCAACGCCTCCCGCAGCCGCCGGGGCTCCTCGTCGAGCACGCGCAGCGTGTCGGCGCCGAAGCGCTGGACGATGCGGGCCGCGGTGACGGGGCCTACTCCCTTCACCAGCCCCGAGCCCAGGTACCGTTTGATGCCCTCGACGGTGGCCGGGAGAATCTGTTCGCACCGCTCCGCTTTGAACTGGCGACCGTACTGCGGATGGGTCGTCCAGGTGCCTTCCAGCCGCAGACTCTCGCCGGGGTTGACCTCGGGCAGGTTGCCGACGACGGTCACCAGGCCCGCTTGGCCTTCGACGTTGAGACGGACGACGGAGTAGCCGGTCTCCTCGCTGTAGTATGTGATACGCTCGACACTGCCGTGGAGTTGGTCGGACATTGGGGGAATGATAGCAGAAAAGGGGTAGGATGCAAGATGTAATGTGTGTGGGTGTGTGGGTGTGTGGGTGTGTGGGTGTGTGGGTGTGTGGGTGTGTGGGTGTTGTGGGAGTAAAAAAGATGGCATACCTGGAGGCCAACCTGGGCGGGGGTGGCTAACCCCCAGGCATTGCCACGAATGGCGCCGGTGAAGCCAACGGACTGATGTGCTTTGGTGCGAAACCTCGGAACTTCACTGGCTGCCAGATGGTTCTAGTATACCCCAGATAGCCATCTTGAGGGTTTCGTAACCGTTACGAAACCGTTTCTAATTTGTAACTGTTGCTGAAAACGTGGGACGTGAAGCGTGAAACGTGAAACTACGCATCACGTTTCACGGCTGAAGTGCAGGACCAAGCCAAGATTGCTTCTCCTTAATGTCTCGTCCTCACCGTTTCCGAGGGACGATGATCCAGAGAAGCACGTAGGGCAAGATGCCCGGTAGGCCGCCTGGAAGCAGCAGGATCAGGAAAAGTAGGCGGAACCACCACGGGTTGAGGCCGAAGAAGGTGCCCAGGCCACCGCAAACACCCGCGATGATTCCATTTTGCCGTCGCAGTTTTTGATTGTCAGCCATTGTCGTGTATTCCCGTGCGGACCTACTCGTCTTCCTTGACCAGCGCCGAGAGGATGACGGTGACGATGCTGACGATCAGCCCGCCCATGAAGGCGGCCCAGAAGCCATCTACGTAGAAGCCGACGTGGAACCAGTTGACGGCGATGGTCGAGGCCAGCCACAGCGTGAGGCCGTTGATGACCAGCGTGAATAGGCCCAGCGTGAGGATGATGAGCGGGCAGGTCAGGAACTTGAGCACCGGGCGCACGACCGCGTTGATGAGCCCCAGGATGACCGCCATCACGGCGTAGACGATCCAGGCGTTTCCCGCGACGCGGATGCCTGGCACAAGCCACACCGCCGCGAAGAGTGCCAGGCTGGCGATAACCCAACGGATGAGTAGTTTCATTTTGCGTCCACCTCCATTCTGTGGTAACTGATCAGGCTCTTCCCAAAACAAGCACAAATAGCACACGGATACACACAGATGAAACGGGTTCTCACAGATTTTTTATCTTTATCTGCGTACATCTGTGTGATCCGTGTCCCATTTATGACTGGTCGAGTAGTTACCTTCTGTGTTTAATACGCAGTTCGGGCAGGGAAGTTGCATTTCTGTCCCGCCTGCTGCAGCCGTATCCAGCGGCGCATAAGGGGGACAGACAGTGCGATCTTCGGGCATGATGGCTCCTCGCTCTAGTTTCTTCAAGAGTAAGAATCACCAGACTACTATAGTCTGCTTCATCATCTGCGCAACAGCATCCAATCACGTACCCCTTGCACTATCTCCTCGCTGTTGCTTGTCACCCCCTCACCTTGTCACCCTCTCACCCAGTCACTTCCTGGATGCGCCGGGGTGAAAGGGCGTTCAGCGTCTCCACCTCCAGGTCGCCCAGGACACGTGCACCGTGGACAACCCCTGAGGGAATGAGGATCACACTTCCCACACCAGCCTGCACTGTAGCGCCCGCCACGTCGAACTCGATCTCGCCCGAAAGCACCATGGTCACCTGCTCCTCGGAGTGCGAGTGCGCCGGGAAGACCGATCCAGGCGCGTAGGTATATCGCACCACAGTCATCCGTTCGGCGTCCACGCACTGGCGACGAACGCCTGGCAACACCACCTCTGCCGAGAGATCCCCCCAGCGGGCGACTCGCACCGGTTCCACTGCCTTCACATCAGCCTCCTAACACCTCGTCACCCATTCACCCCCCCACCCTGTCACCCCCTCACCCTCTCACCCCCTCACCCTGTCATCCTCACCATTCCATCCCCCGTTGGGTGTCGTCGAGGAACGTCTCCAGCGGATGCTCAGGGGAAGTCTCCTGGGCGAGGATCCACTCGATGACCGGCTCGCGCCAGTGGATGCCGGTGTCGTAACCGTCAGGGTCATGCGTCGAGAAGAGATAGTCGTCACCGCCAGTGTACATGAAGTTGTTCACCAGCACGTGGTAGGTCGCCTCGGGATCGAGCGGGCTCCCGTCGTCCAGTTCGGTCATGATGCGCGCTCCGGCCCGGTGGTACGTGAATCCCGCCGCCGCCCCGCCGCAGCATTGCAGGTTGTCCATCACCTGCTGGCCGGTCAGTTCGACGTCCACCAGTGTGTTCTCGAACGGCAGCACAGCGACGACGTCGGCGCGGGTGATCTCACCGAGCGGGATGGCCTCGCGGTAGCCGCCCAGATTGGTGATCGCCAGGTCCGCCTCCGGGTAGTACCACAGCCAGGCATCCACGACCAGGTTGTACAGCGGCCAGTCGAGCGCGACACCGCTCTCGGTGTATCCAATGACTTCGCCCAGTGCCTCGTCTATCTGTGCTTTCCACTCGGTCACGAGCGATTCGACCCCCGCATCGGGCGTGACCGGGTTGCCGGTCCCGGTAACGTACTCGACCGGTACCAGTTCCGCCTGCGTGCTCACCACTTCGCCGGTCGTCGTGTTGAAGGTGATGTCCACCTGGGCGAAGGCTTGCCAGTGCGCGCCTGGCCCGATGATGCGGATGCCGCTCTGCTCAATGTTCTCGAGCGTGTGGCAGTGGCCGCCCCCTATGAAGGGGATCGAAAGTTCTGCAGCGACGGGGGCCAGCGCGCGCAGCGCGGACGGGCAGACGTGGGCGACGACGACGACCAGTTCAGCACCCTCCGCACGGGCCTGCGGGACGACGCTCCGCAGCGCATCGGCGTACTCACCGAACGATAGCCCCTCGACGTAGGCGGGCATCACGATCTGCGGTGTGCGGGTCGTGGTCAGGCCGATGATGGCGACTTGCACACCGTTCACCTCGTGGATGACGTACGGTTGGGCGAACCCGGGCGGGTCGCCGGTGTCCACCAGCGTGACATTGGCCGTGAGGAAGGGAAAGCCCGCTGCGTCTCCGTTGGTCAGCAGCACCTCCTGGCCGAAGTCGCAGTCGTGATTGCCGACGGCGGCCGCGTCGTAGCCCATCTGATTGAAGACCTGCACGGCGGAGGCCCCCTGGAACCAGGTGGAGATAGCGGGGCCGGTCCACATGTCGCCGCCGCTGAGGAGCAGAGTGTCGTCCCCGTCTGGGTCGTAGCCGCGCTGGCGCAAGAGGGTCAGCAGGTTGGCCGCGCCGCCGAGGGTGTTCGAGCCCTTTTCGATGGGCTCCAGGTAGCCATGTTCGTCGCTGGTGTAGAAGATGGTGACGGTGCGAATGTCGTCGTCAGTGGTGGGGGTGAGGGATGGCGTGACCGGGGTACAGGCGGCAAAGAAGAGCAGGAATATTGCTGCTCCACATAGTAGTGCCAGTGCTGTGCTCTTGGTTGGCAATGTGTTCTCCCTCAATCTTGATGGGGCAATTATACTGGCTGGTATGGAGTATCGCAAGTAAGACCTCGGAGGTTTCCAACACTGCCTTTTTCAGGCTAGGAGACTGCTTCAGCGCACACAAGGGCGGGTTTGACCCACTCAGGGCATCGGAGTATAGTTTGGCAGTACCGCAAAAGTCGCCCTGACGGTTGACCGTCATTCTGAGCGTAGCGAAGAATCTCCTTAAATACTGTGGTCGAGACCCTTCGCTTCGCTCAGGGTGACAGGGTGAGTTTTGCGCCATTGCATAATTTATTTGCACGTTGGGTGATTGGGAAACTGGTAGATTGAGGATTGGGCCAGCAAGAAGACAGGGAGGGCTCAGAATGGACAGAAAACTGATAGGCCGCTACATTGTCACTGACCCCGATATTTGTCATGGCAAGCCAACGTTTCGTGGCACACGTGTTTTTGTTTCAGATGTGCTAGAACAGGTTGCCAGTGGAATGGCCTGGGAAACCATTATCGAAGAGTGGCAGGATAGCATTACCGAAGAGGCAATCACCGAGGCTGTGCGTCTGGCCAGTCAATCATTTCTTGAACACGTGCACGAGTACATTCTGGAGCCGGTGCCCGCGTGAACATCAAGGTTTCGAATCACGAATAACACGAATGAGCGAATTTCACGAACGTTGCTCTGTCATTTCGAACCAAGTTCGTGCGCGCCTTGTGCGCTTCGTCCCTTCGTGCCATTCGTGTTTCAAAAGGGGAGGACTTCGCGTGTGGCGACTTCACGCGGAACAAGAAGTTGCTCTGCCGTGGAACGACTGACCTTAATTCCAACGACAGAGACGGAGTAGCGTGCAAAGCAAGAGGCGCTCTCCCAGGGCGACGGGCGCTGTCGTTTGTGCAAGGGCCGCTCCTGGAGTGTACTCAAGGGCAAACCACAGCCAATAGCAGCACCGACGCGACGGAGGCGGTGTTGGCGGTAGCGTAGACGGAACCAGGGCACCAAACAAGTAAGGAGGCCGAAATGAGAACTCGCACTTTACCTTTCTTGACCGTTGTGACACTGTTGGCTTTGCTCTTGCCCCTGTCACCAGCGCCGTCTTTGCTGGCACGTCAGGAACCCCTGCCCTCCATTGAGGAAAGGCTTATGGGCCCCACGGCGGATACTTCCGCACCGGCGACTGTCGCCAATCTCGTCGCCGACACTGGCACTGCGGCTGGCACGGTTGATCTGAGTTGGATCGCGCCCGGCGATGATGCCACTACCGGTACTGCCTCTGCCTACATCGTGCGCTACAATACAACCACCATCACCGAGAGCAATTGGGGTACGTCCAGCAACGTAACCGGCGAGCCGGCCCCCAGCCCGGCCGGCAGCGTCGAGAGTATGACCGTGTCCGGGCTGTCGCCGGGCCAGACGTACCACTTTGCCATCAAGACGCAGGACGAAGTACCCAACACGTCGGGCATTTCGAATAGTCCCCGGGCCGCTGCCCAGGCTTCACCAAACACAGTGTATCTGCCCCTGGTCCTCTCGTCTGCCTCGAGTGTACCGGCCGTGATACCGGATACGACGGAGGTCCTGCCGGAGACAACCACTCAATATTTGTCCGAAGTCTCAGGTGATGGGGCTGTCTTTACCTTCACGCAATCAACGGCAGATCTGAACGGTCTGGCCCCGGGTGACGTTATGGTTGGCGATGCGACGACTAACGTGCCCAATGGTTTCTTGCGCAAAGTGACGTCCGTTTCATCAACCGGGGGGCAAGTTGTCGTTGAGACAGAGGCGACTACATTGGAAGAAGCCATTGAATCAGGATCGGCTCAAGTTAGCCACTCGCTTACTCCTGACCAGGTACAGGCCAGCACCCAACTGATGGGGGTCAGGCTAGCGACCGCAGCAGACTTGCAGGATGATTTCTATCTCAAGTTAGAGGATGTCGTGCTATATGATCACGATGGCAACCTGGACACCAAACATGATCAAATCCTTGCCAATGGGAGCATCCGTCTGAAACCTGACCTTGATTTTTCGTTGCGTGTACAGCATTTTGAGCTTCAAGAGCTTTCCTTTGTAGCAAGTGCAGAGGAAACTGCCAAGATTGAGATTGAGGCAAAGGCCGAACTCCCGGTTATTGATGAGAAGGTTGAGATCGCTCGCTACACGTTCAGTCCCGTCACAGTCATGGTGGGGCTGGTTCCCGTGGTGCTTGTGCCGGTTCTGACCGTCAACGTTGGTATTGATGGAAGTGTCTACGTTGGTTTGCGCTCTGAAGTGACGCAGCAGGTGACACTGAAAGCGGGTCTGCGCTATGCCGGTGGGGTGTGGAGACCAGTGAAGGATTTCTCCAATCAGTTCAACTACAGCGATCCACCTACGCTCATGCCCACAGCAGGCGTGGAGGCGAAAGGGTACGCCGGTGCGCAGATCGCGCTTCAGCTTTACGGCTTAGCCGGCCCCTATGCCGAGATCGATGCCTATCTAAAACTGGACGTGGATGCCGCCGAATCCCCATGGTGGACGCTGTATGGAGGGCTGGAAGTGCCCGTGGGCGTGAGGATGGAGGTCTTGGGCCGAGAATTGGCAGATTACGACATTGTTGCCATTGGCTATCGTCTGGCCCTGGCCCATGCGCAGGCAAACAACCCACCAAATCTGCCCTTTGCTCCCTATCCGGTTGATGACGCCACCAATCAAAGTGTGAACGTTGATCTAAGTTGGTCAGGAGACGACCCTGACGGCGACGCGGTGACCTACGATGTCTACTTTGAGGCGGGTGACAGTACACCCGATGTTCTTGTAGCGAACGATCAAACTGGCACGACTTACGATCCAGGGACGCTGAGTTCCAACACTCATTACTACTGGCGAATCGTGGCCCAAGACGAACACGGTGCCACCAACGCCGGGCCGGTGTGGGGCTTTAGCACGGGTTCTTCCACCAACAACCCACCCAACACCCCATCCAATCCGTCACCAGTAGACGGGGCCACGAATCAGAGCCTGAACGTTGACTTGAGTTGGACCGGCGGCGACCCTGACGGCGATGCAGTGACCTACGACGTCTATTTCGAGGCCAACGACGCCACGCCCGATGTCCTCGTCTCGGACGATCAGTCCGGCACGACTTACGATCCAGGGACGCTGAGCCCCAACACCCACTACTACTGGCAGATCGCAGCCAAAGATGCGCCCGGGGCGACGACCACAGGGCCGGTGTGGGACTTCACCACGGGAACAGGGGGCAGCCCTGACCCCGGCGAAATGATCCTCATCCCCGCCGGCACCTTCCAGATGGGCTGCGACAGCAGCAACCCAAGCGAGGTCTGCTACAGCAACGAACAACCGCTGCACACCGTCTACCTGGACGCTTACTATATTGACAAATACGAAGTGACCAACGCACAGTACGCTCAATGCGTGGCAGCCGGAGCCTGTGACCCGCCTCGTTACGACTATTCCTACACCCGCGACCCATATTACGGCAACCCGGCCTACGCCGACTACCCCGTGATTTACGTTTCGTGGTACAACGCCAACGACTACTGCACCTGGGCGGGCAAGCGTCTGCCCACCGAGGCCGAGTGGGAAAAGGCCGCCCGCGGCAGCAGCGACACGCGCATGTACCCCTGGGGGAACGAAGCCCCGACTGCTCGCGGGTGAACTACCGCCACTACAACGGCAGTTCCTACGAGTGTTGCGTGGGCGACACCAGCCAGGTGGGCGACTACGCCACCGGCGCCAGTCCCTACGGGGCGATGGATATGGCGGGCAACGTCTGGGAGTGGGTCAACGACTGGCATCAGAGCGACTACTACTCCGTCTCGCCGTACAGCAACCCGCCCGGCCCGGCGAGTGGGTCGCACAAGGTGTTGCGCGGCGGCGGTTGGAACCTCAATTGGTACAACGTCCGCGCGGCGCACCGCTACAGCCGCACGCCCTCCAACCGTTACAACCACGGCCTCGGGTTTCGGTGTGCTGGTGTTGCGCCAGGACAGTGAGTTTCTGGGCTGCTGTGTTCTGGACTTCTGATGGGGGGAGTCTGAGGGGGGCGCTTTTTGCCCCCCTCAGATCCGCGCGCCCTTCGGCCTGGCTCAGGGCAGGCAGCGCGGCCGCGGCGTTCTCCATTCTGCTACTTGCACCTTGTCTGGCAACAAGGTATAATACCGGCAGACCCAAAGCAGGCTTTTTCGAGGTGCAAAATGACTGTAACTATTCTCAGACGTCAGTTTATCACAGATACAGTGGGCAATCCAGTTGGCGTTATTTTGCCACTGGAAGAATTCGCACTCGTAGAGGAGATTCTCGAGCAGCGCTTCCCAGGCGTCGGTGAGGCTGGCAAACTCGACCAAATGAAACAGGCGGCCAATGACCCCCTCTTTATGGCAGATTTGCGCGAGACGATGTCGGCCTTTGCCGGGATTGACGCCGAATGGTGGGAGCGAACCCCGTGAGGTACCAATGGCATATTTTCCTGGCTGCACTTGATCCCACCAGGGGAGCAGAGCAATCTGGCAGACGTCCCGTGCTTGTCATCAGCCGGGAACAGATCAATCAACTGCTGCCCGTGGTCAACGTGATTCCCATGACCTCCCGCAAGTCCGCCGAGCGTGTCATTTACCCCAACGAAGTTCTGTTGCCATCTGGTGTCGCTGGTTTGAGAGTGGACTCTATTGCCTTGTGCTATCAAATTCGCACCCTGGATAAGAGCCGGCTGGAACGAGATTGGGGTAGATTGGATGACGTGAGCCTACGCCGAGAAATTCTCGAGGCCCTCCGGTTTCAATTAGAGATGTAGATAACGGGGCTGAGAGACAGCGCCAGGTCGTTCACGTCGTCCGCTCCCTCAAGTAAACGAAGCACTTCCCCATGCCCCATGGCTTCCCGCCACCGGATGGCGGCCGCTTCTCCCGCCTCGTCGTTGTCGGGCATGAACAGCACCTTCGCGGCCCGCGCCAGCATCCGGGCGTCCTGCCCCCTGATCGAGGTGCCCAGCGCGGCCACGGCCTGGTAGCCCTGCCATCTGCATCATCAAAGGGGCAGAGGATGCCGCCACGAGTAACCGGCGCGATACACGTGTATCTTGCGGTTTGACTGTTCCAGAAAAATAATTGTTCCAAATTCCGGCATGGTTCAGAATCCCGGGAAGTTAGATATACACTTTCAAACTAACAAGAAAATTTTTTCAGGCAATTTTTCGTGAAATGGGAGCGGGGACCCCAAAAACTGGCCCAAAACGTTGCAAAACTGGCTGAAAGGCGGCTTGGATAGCAGGGCTTTCAACCCAAAATCCAAATTGTCTAATGCCCTCTGATGGAAAGTGTCAAGTTAACTTGAACCATGCCCAAATTCCGACGATTGAAATCGTCGTCTGATACGGGAAGTGCGTTGAAAACGCACTAAATGAGGCCGTTTTAACCCGTTTTAACGGGTTTCGTAGTATCAGCGGGGTGTTTCAACGCCCCGCCTCAAGGCTGGCCTTGCCCAGTTTGGGATAA
>Ga0075114_10000410_pt1 | contig 26686 bp, 37 predicted proteins | sample AntAceMetag02UKM_FD_69784 | JGI IMG/M metagenome (GOLD analysis project Ga0075114, IMG submission 69784) | Saline lake microbial communities from Ace Lake, Antarctica - Antarctic Ace Lake Metagenome 02UKM | ecosystem: Environmental > Aquatic > Non-marine Saline and Alkaline > Saline | place... | reverse complement strand
AGACTAAAAGATGTTAAAAAGCTTATTTGAAAGACCTATCCACTCCATCTCGACAATACTTATAAAGTCTAACCACTATAAATCAGCAACGATAAAGATCACTTTGGGCATTAAAGAAGAAATCCCATTAGGATCACATTTTACTATATTGTTCGGTGGGAGCGTTTTATTTGGACCCAGCGTTCAATTCCCTAAAGATTGTTTACAATCTTTTCGAGTCGATTTCTAATCGACGGTTGGGTGGGAGCGTTTTTTTTCTAAGTCAAATAGGAGTGTTTACACTGAATGCAAAGGAATAAAAACGGAAAAATCACTCTATTTGTATGGCAAAGAAAGACAGCCAGGAAATGAACGATTTAATTTTCAAAGAACTTATTAAGCGAGGCTATTCCCTGGAAGGCAACACGCGAATCTGGAACATCGCCGATTCAAAGCTATGGTACTTAACTCCAGAGCAAGCACAGGGGTTCTTAGATCTAGAAGCCTCAACAGACTACCAGCAAGACGTAATTCAAAAAGAGATAGACTTGGTAAATAATAATGTAGGGGAAATTCTGGACAAAGTAGGCAAAGAAAATTTAAACATTATAGATCTGGGTTGCGGAGATGGTAAAAAAGCAGTTATATTTACAGAACATTTCAAAGGGAAGGTAAAATTAAGATACTGTCCAGTTGATATCAGCGGATACATGGTAGAGAAAGCCACAACAAGAATTAGGAAGGCCGATGTTGGAGAGGTAGTAGATTTTCAATGGAATATTTCAGATTTCGAAAATATAGAAAATATTTCTCTAATGTTACGACAAGGAGAATTTAAGAAAAATCTAATACTTTTATTAGGAAACACACTCGGAAATTTCGAGATCAACGAATTGCTATATGAAATTAGGAGTTCAATGAAGGGAGGAGACTTTTTATTAATAGGAAATGGACTAGACAATAGAAAGTCAGAAGAAATACTAAAAGCTTATAGCAACGAATATTTGGATAGCATGCTTGTTAAAACATTAACGCAAATCGGATTAAAAGAAGACAATTTGGAATATGGAGCCAGGTTTAATAATTCTAGGATAGAAATGTATTACACAATAAAAGAAGAATGCAAGATTCAATTCCTAGATAAGAAAGTAGAATTCAACAAAGGAGATCAGATTATAGTAGCGGTCTCTTACAAATACACAAAAGAAGACTTCATAGGGTTCCTAAATCTTTATTTTGATGATGTAATCGCAAAAGTCTCAGACGACGGTTCTTACGCACTAGCTCTTTGTAAAAAATAATCCCAACCTTTTTATATCTTAATTCTTGGGTATTACTGATCCTGTAGCTCAGCCTGATCAGAGCGCCAGTCTTATATGGCTATTGTTCCTTCGGGAATTATACGAGCTTTCGCTTGTGGGAATCTTCGGATTTTCGCTTAAGAAAGCTGGAGGTCCCGGGTTTAAATCCCGGCAGGATCATATGTTATTAGGCCTAGTAGGAAAACCATCATGCGGAAAATCTACATTCTTCAAAGCAGCAACGCTCTCAGATGTTTTAATTGCCTCTTACCCATTCGCAACAATCGAGCCAAACCACGGAATGGGATACGTCAGAGTCGACGCTTTATGTAAGGAGTTAAACACAAAGTGTAATCCACGAACAGGATTCTGCACGGGCGAGATACGATTTGTTCCAGTAGAGCTAATGGATGTAGCAGGTTTAGTTGAAGGGGCTTCAGAAGGAAAAGGTTTGGGAAACAAATTCTTAGATGATTTGAGACAGGCAGATATGTTCATTCAGGTTGTCGATGCATCAGGAACTACAGATATCGAGGGCAGGGAAGGCTCAGGTGACCCAGTCGAAGACGTAAAGATGTTAGAGAGTGAACTTAACAAGTGGTATAGGGGAATATTTGAAAAGGTTTGGGAGAAATTGTCTCGTACAATTCAAACGACAAAGATAGATTTCTCAAAGGAAGTAGCAAAACAATTTTCTGGATTAAGAGTAAAAGAAGAAGACGTGAAATCAGTTCTAATAAAATTAAAACTAGACCCAGAAAAGCCAACTTCATGGACAGAAGAAGATCTAGCAAACTTCACAGAAATATTAAGACACTCAACCAAGCCAATGATAATTGCAGCGAATAAAATAGACAAACCTTCAGCAAAAGAAAATATCGAGAGGCTAAAAACAGAATTCCCAGACATTATGATAGTACCATGCTCGTCAGATTCAGAACTTTCTCTTCGACAAGCGGCGAATGCAGGAATGATCGAATACATTCAAGGCGAATCTACATTTACAATTAACGAAGACAAGGTAAACGAAAAACAAAAGGAAGCATTAGAATCGATCAAGACAAATGTCCTAGAAGTTTTCGGTTCAACGGGAGTGCAGGACGTCCTCGACAAATCAGTGTTTGATCTTCTAAAATACATAGCAATCTTCCCAGCTGGTTCAAAGCTTGCAGACTCAAAAGGAAATGTCTTACCAGATTGTTTCTTACTACCCGGAAGAACAACCGCACTAGATTTCGCATACTCCCTACATACAGACATCGGAGACAAATTCGTTAAAGCAATTGACGTTAGAACAAAGCAACCAGTCGGCAAAGACCATGCATTAAAGCATCGAGACGGAATTGAAATTATGACTAGCTAAGAATACTTTTTACTTCTATTCTGAGATCTCTTAAATTTTCCTTTCATAAGACGAAAAGCAAGTCGATCATCCTTGTGTTTCATTGGCGATCCGACAATAGACCCACAACCCTCGCAAACAAGATTTTTTACATCCCCGACATCTTTTACACTTTCTTGAAGCTCAGAATATTTAACAGGCTCGAGAATTCTATTAAGGTAGCATCGCTTCAACCAGCCAGGACCATCCTTCTGATAAATAAAGAGCAAATCACCACAGTTAGAGCAAGACACATTAACCACCTTCGCAGTACCACCACGTTTTCTCAAATACTTATCCTTTATCATAACTAAGGAACTCATCAAAAGTTTTTAAGTTTTTAGAAACCGAGTAAATTTATAATCAACTTAATCTTTAGTTTAATATGAAAATTTCAATTAGAGTCCAGCCAAATTCAGGTCGCCAAGAAATTCAGCAATCCATCGACGGTGAAATTCAAAAAGTATTTTTAAAAAAGCCAGCCGAAGATGGTAAAGCAAACAAAGAATTAGAAAAACTCCTCTCAAAATATTTCAAGAAGCAAGCAATAATTATTAAAGGACATACTTCTAAGGATAAGATAGTAGAGGTAATATAATGGTTTTAAAAAATATAACGTATTCTATCGACGGTAAAAAGAAGAAATTAAAAGTAGAACTATGTGACACACCGCTGAAGAAATTTATGGGATTAATGTTTAGAAAAAACTCACCGCCATTACTATTCAATTTTAACAAAAACAAAAAACTATCAATCCATTCATTCTTTTGCGAGCCGTTTAGAGCAATTTGGTTAGATGAAAAGATGCGTGCAACCAAATTCGTCGACGTGAAAAACTGGAGACCAAATTTTTCGGGCAAAGGAATGTATATTCTAGAAATTCCAGTACCTACTAAAAGGTGAAAAGCCCGTCGGGAAAAGTCCTCTCGGCAATAGAAACATTTAAATATAAAATTGAACTAAGAAGACTAGGATTTACGAAGAGGTAAAAAGGAGGTTTAAAATGGGAAAAATAATCGCTAAAAATATTGTTGAACGAAAATCTGGATTTCTATATTACGTAGACGGAAAGGGAAACGTTTGTGAGGCTAAAATGGCTAGAGGCGGCAAGAAGAAGAAGAAAGCTGTAGCTAAGAAGCCAGTTAAGAAAAAAGTTGCTAAGAAGGTAGTTAAAAAGAAGCCAGCAGCTAAGAAGAAAAAGAAGAAGTAAATCTTCTTAAAACATTATTAAATTTTTTATTGAATCATATTCAATGAATCCTCCTTGTTAGGGAGCTTGGGGGATTCATTATACTTTTTTATTCAGAATCTATTTTTTAGATACGTAATTATCAATCGCTTTCTTTAGTGCGTCAGCTGCCAAATTAGAACAATGCTCTTTTATCGGCGGCAACTCTCCAAGAGCCATTGAGACATCTTTATTAGAAATATTTTTAGCATCTTTCAAATTCTTCCCCTTCGCAAGCTCAGTTGTCATCGAAGAACTCGCAATCGCCGCAGCACATCCAAAAGTCTGAAACTTAATATCCTTAATATTGTCCTTCTCGACTTTAATCATAATTTTCATTACATCCCCACAAGTAGGATTCCCAACAGTCGCCTCTGCATCAGGATTATTCATCTCGCCCATATTCCGCGGATTCTGAAAATGATCCATCACATTCTTATTATAATCAGTGTTCCCCATTATTCATTCAACTCCTTAACCAACTTCTCAACATCAACACCATGTGCTCCAGCCCCTTGCTCAATCGTCTCAAACTGCGCCATTGGGCATCCACCACAAAACAAACCCCGATCAGCCAACTTCTCAGCAGCTTTCTTATCTTGCGTTATCAACTCAGCAAAAGTCATATCCTTAGTTATTTTTTTCTTACTCATTTTTAACCTCCTCAAATTTAAACGGACTAATTTTCCCTAACATTTCAACTTTCCCCTTAATCTTCTTAACAACAAAATCAGCATCCTTATGAGTAATCTCCCCAAGCGTCAACCTTAAACTTCCATGAATATATAATTTCTCAACGCCAATCGCCTTCAAAACATAACTTTCACTCAATTTGGTCGAAGCGCAAGCAGAACCAGTCGAAACATAAATGCCTTCCTTATCCAACATCAACATCAAACTCTCGCCCTCAATCCCATAGAATGACACATTAATATTATTGTAAACTCGCTTCTTCAAAGAACCATTAATCCTAGCCCCAGGAATCTTAAGTAATTTTTCAATCATTTCATTCCGAACTCTCTTAGTTTTCCTCTTATCAATCTTGACATCTAAAGCAGCAGCTAGTCCAACAATTCCTGGAATATTTTCAGTTCCACTTCGAATATTTCGCTCCTGTCCTCCGCCAGTCATACTAGCAGAAATATTAGTTCCCACATTAACATACAAAAATCCAACACCCTTCGGCGCACCAACTTTGTGACCAGAAACCGACATTAAATCAATGTTAGTTAAATCAAGTTTAATCTTGGTAAAACTCTGCACGGCATCAGTGTGAAAATAAACACCTCTAAGTCTACAAAGTTGAGCGATCTCTTCAACGGGTTGGATAGTTCCAATTTCATTATTAACATGCATAATAGAAACAACCAAAGTATCGGGCCGAATCAACTTTTCAACATCTAGAATATTAACCAAACCGTCCTTATCTACGCCAACATAATCAATTTCATAACCCCATCTCTCCATAAACTTACAGCTCTCCAAAACGGAAGGATGCTCAATCACAGATGTGATAATATGCTTCTTGTCGGGATTCGCCAAAGCCAAACCATCAATAGCTAAATTATTAGACTCAGTTCCGCCAGACGTAAAAACAATCTCACTAGAATTACATCCAATATACTTAGCAATCTTTTCTCGAGCCTTATCTAATTCCTCTCGAGCTTTTCGACCAGCGCCATGTTGCGAAGAAGCATTTCCATAATTTTTCAAAAGAACATCATTAACTTTTTTAGCAACTTCAGAATCAACTTTCGTAGTAGATGCATTGTCCAAATAAATTTCCTTTACCATTAGTATTTCGGCTCACAATTACAATAATTCAGAACATCCTTATTGTATTTTTTACAAACATCACAACTGCACTTCTTGTCCTTCATAAATTTCAAAATTCTCTGAATCTCACTCAAAGCCAATCTAGGGTTTTCCGCAATTATTTTAGCAGCTTTTGCAATTTCTTTATTTGTTTCAGCATTCAATTTAATTTTATTCGCTCTCTTATTCGATAAATATTGAGAAACCGCAGCTTTACTAACACCTAACATAGCACCAGCCTTTTCATAACTCAAATCATGTTTCTTGGTCAATTGCTTCGCTAATTCTTTTCTTACTGCAGGTATAATATACCATACTTCAATCTCCTGTGGTAATAAGTACATAGTTAACTATAGTTAACTTTTATTTATAAATATTTCGTATACGGTGTTAACGTATTAGAACTAAGCAGTAATTGCCCCAGAAGGACATCCAGCTATAGCAGCTTCAACACAAGGAGCTTTCCCGTCTTTCACCTTAGCCTTCCTATCCTTCAATTCAAATCCTTCAGGACAAGTCGCCTCACAAGCACCACAACCGATACATTTACCTTCATCAACTTTTGTCATCATAAACCTCCAATTCATTAGTATTATCCAATTCTTCGACCCCATCAATCCTAAAATATTCGTTCTCAACAACAGGCGCTACACCTACAGCAGCCCCAGTAATAACGTTTCCAGTCATATTAGTCACAAAAATAAAACCAATAGCTACCAAAATTATGATTATAATAACAATAATTAGATTTCTATTAACCATAAATAAAACAAGGGGCTAACTTTTATAAACTTAACTTTCCTAATCAATATATGATAACCTGGATAATAATCGGAGTGGTGGTGATTCTTGCAATAATATTTTTCAGTTACTACAATAAGTTTGTAAGACTAACACAGCAGATCGCTAATTCTTTAGCACAAATCAATGTTCAACTTAAAAAACGTTCAGATTTAATTCCAGGCCTACTAGCTTCGGTAAAAGGATACATGAAACACGAGAAAGGCATAATTAAAGAAGTGACTGAGGCAAGAAAGGCTTTGGTTGGAGCAAAAGGAGTAGAAGACAAAATGAAAGCAGGAAACCAATTACAATCAGCTCTTAAATCAATCTTCGCAATCGCAGAAGGTTACCCAGACTTAAAGGCAAACACAAATTTCTTACACTTACAGCAAGAGCTTTCAGCTATCGAGGACAAAGTAGCTTACGCAAGACAATATTACAACGACGGAATCATGACTTACAACGTTATGACAACAACAGTTCCGGGCTTATGGTTCGCAAGCATGTACGGTTTCAAAAATAAAGAATATTTGAAGATCGAAGAAGCAGCAAAGGCAGTTCCAAAGATTGAATTCTAATATCTATATCTAGATATACTATATTACAACATATATACTACAGTATATAGATTAGATATAATCATTCCCTTGGTGAAACCAAAATCCTTATCCCATCACTAAGTTTAAACCTTGTTGGGATACTTGTTAATTTCCCCTTAGAGTTTTTTATCGATGTCTGATAATGTAAATGAGGATAGCTAGTATATCCAGACATACCAGAATATCCAATCGGTTCACCGGCCTCCACCCCCTGCCCCTCTTTAACCAATATACCAGCTTTCATGTGCACATAAAGGGAATATTCACCACAAGGATGTTTTAATATAACCAAATTAGTTTTATCCAAAAATTTCCTATCAAATCCACCCTCCCCATTATTGTCAACTATCTTATCTACAAGTCCATCACAACTAGCCAAAATAGGTGTCCCAATATCTAAAGCAAAGTCAACAGCATTCCTCATATAATCACTTTCGAAATGAAAAGGAGCGGCTCGAATATTCAAACCTCCAGAAAAAGGAATAGAATAAATATTTTTTGAAGCATCCATAATTTTTCAGAGATAAAGGAATTATAAACATTATTGTGATAATATAGGTCAAATATAAAAACCCAAATTCCCTTTTCAAAACATGGAGCAAGCAAGACTATCATTCCACAACGAAATAGCAAAAAACAAAAGAAGTTCTTATTTGTTAGTTGGCTTAGTCTTAGTTATTCTTCTAGCGCTAGTTTACACAATAGGTTTTGTACTGGGCGGAGATTATTTCTTTTTCATCATAATTTTCGGAACAATAATTGCAATTGTATATATTGTCGGTGGTTACTATAAATCGGCAGATCTCGCAATTGCGTCAGTTGGTGCAAAATTAGCATCAGGTCCAGAATACAGACAATATCACAACACGGTAGAAGGATTATGCCTAGCCTCAGGATTACCAAAACCAAAACTCTACGTAATGCATGAACAGCAAATTAACGCATTCGCTTCAGGCCGAGATCCACAGCACGCCGTAGTATGCGTAACCGACGGTGCAATAGAGAAATTAACCAAACAAGAATTGGAAGGCGTCTTAGCACACGAACTTTCACATGTCGCAAACTACGATATCCGTTTCATGACACTAACCGCAGTTCTGGTCGGAATGATTGCAATTATCTCACAAATTTTCCTAAGAAGTTTATTCTGGTCCTCAATAGCAGGCGGCCGAAGAAGTAGTAATAATGGCGGCGGAAATGCACAATTAATCATGATGATAGTCGGAATCGCTTTAGCAATTTTAGCCCCAATAATCGTCGCCCTAGTCCAATTAGCAATCTCAAGAAAACGGGAATACGCAGCAGACTCCTCAGCCGTTAAATTCATGCGAACACCTACGGGATTAGTCGGCGCACTAAAGAAAATCAAAGACAACACTCCAATGAAAAAAGTCTCAGGCGCAGTTTCTCCATTATTTCTGGCAAAACCAACAAAAGAAAAAGAATGGTTCCAGACCCATCCACCTTTATCCAAGAGAATAGCAAGACTAGAAAGAATGTAATTACATAAATAATTAAAAAACAGAAACCCCTTCTAATAACATGAGAAAAGAACCTAGAAAAGTTGGACTAATTGATATGGATGATACATTGTTTAATCATGATAAAAAACTAAAAGAAGATTACAATTTAATTAAATCACCAACAGACCCAGAACTCGATATCTATGAAAAAAATCGTCCGTTATATATTAAAAGAAGAGTAAACTTAATACGAAATCAGCCTGGATGGTGGAGAAATTTAGAACCAATGAAATTAGGATTTGATATTTTAAGGGTTACACAAGAACTTGGATTATATGTTAAAATAGCAACAAAGGGTCCGGGAAGTGCCTCAAACGCATGGAGCGAGAAAAAAGATTGTATAGAAGACCATATAGGACTAGTGGGAATAGACGTGGGCTTATCAGTATCAGAGGATAAATCAGATATCCATGGGAGATTCCTGGCAGATGATTCTGGAGAATTTCTAGAAAACTGGTTAGAATACAGACCACGTGGAATAGGAATAATGCCAATTAACGATCACAATAAAGATTTTTATAATGAAAGAGTATTAAGATATGACGGAAGCAATTCAGACGAATTAAGACGAGCTATAACCTGGGCACGAGACAGAATAGGCCCAATGCCAAAATTCAAATAAGAAAAATGTAACCCATAACCTTAAATTCTTAATCCTCCTCGATAATACATGAAAAAAGAGTGGTATGCTTTTGCCATTGTAGCAGTATTGGCAATAATTCTAATATCCGCAGTATACCAAAAGGAAACAAACCCAAGAGAAGAAGTGGCTTTAAGAGATATAATTGAATTACCATTCTCGGAAGTTGAAAACTACGAAGGCAAAGACCTATCTTCGATAAATGACTTCAGAGAAAATTCAATCAAAGGTCCACAATACATCGACATAAACGATTACCAACTTGAAGTTTCAGGCTTATTAGATAACCCAATCAACCATTCTTATTCAGACATCTTAAAACTACAAAATTATTCAAAGATAATCACACTCTACTGTGTTGAAGGATGGGACGTCACAATCCTATGGGAAGGAATAATTTTAAGAGAACTTTTATCCCAATCAAGCCCACTGCCCGAAGCGACAACGATAATTTTCCACGCCGAAGATGGATATACAACAAGTTACCCGATCGAGTATATCATGGAGCAGGACATCCTAATGGCACATAGAATGAACAATCAAACGATGATTCCAGAAAGAGGCTTTCCTTTCCAACTAGTCGCAGAAGACAAATGGGGCTATAAGTGGATAAAGTGGATAACAAAAATAGAATTCTCAAATGAAGATAAATACAAGGGATTTTGGGAAAGCAGAGGATATTCAAACACGGGAAATCTGAATGAAACCTATCGTGGATGAATAATAGAACGAGTATTATTAACTAAACCACTCATCTAAATCTATATCGTTAAATCCAGAATCAATTACCCTGTCAGGGTTTAGAGTATCTATTAATCCAGAAAGTTCTTCTCTACTCGGCTTATCGGCATGTTGCTGAACCTGCATCGTACCCCTTTCTGAATCAGTAAGGTTAACAATTGTTTCACGTCTAACATATTTATGGTAAAGTCCTCTGACATCTTTGCCTCCAAATCCCGCTTCTAAGAGTACATTAGCCTTTTCTTCATAATTATACCCATTCTCATACATGAAAAAACATTCCATAAAAATCTGACCCCTTATTGGTTTAAAAATATACCGAATGTAATCAATCTTCCAAACTGTTTTCTAATCCCACAAATGGAGATTGTCTAGGAGTCATTTCAGCAGGCCAAGGAAGGTGGGCTGGCACAAAATCTCTAGTTAAATGATAGTGACCAAGAGAAGTAAATCCCTTCAAGCAATCCTGAGAATATGGAATAAAAAAATCACTCCCACACTCTCCACAAACTTCAAGAGGACCCTCCCGGGAAAAATCTACCAAATCATAATATTCCCCACAGCAATCACATATTAAAATTCCTTCAAATTGTTCATTATCCTTTTCTACCATATTATTACTTCATCTGTAAAAATTCATGTGCAGTCTTAGCCGCAATAGCACCTTCACCCGCAGCCGTAACAGCTTGTTTCATCGGTCCATTTGTAACATCACCCGCAGCAAAAACACCTTCGACATTTGTCTTAGTATCCTTTCCAGTCACAATATAATTTTTATCCAACTTTAATCCGAGCTCAGCGACAACTTCGTTTGCAGGCGTAGCCCCAACTTCAATAAAAACTCCATCTAAATCTAAAGTCCTTTCAATGGCATCTTTTTCAGGTTCCTCAGTTTTGATCTTCAAACCCTTAACAACCTTATCGCCGATAATCTCAGTAGGATTAGAGTGATAAATAATTTCAACATGAGGAGTTTTGCAAATTTTGGCCAAACTAACTGGCTCACATCTCATCTCATGTTTCCGATAAACAACATAAACCTTCTCACAAATATCAGATAGATAAATCGCAGCCTTAGCCGCACTATTTGCCCCACCAACCACAGCAACAGTCTTACCTTTGAAGAAATTTCCGTCGCAAGTCGCACAGTATGAAACACCCTTACCTAAGAATTCCTTCTCGCCCGGAATATTCAATTGTCTATTCTCAGTTCCCAGGGCAATAATTAAACTCTTTCCCTTAATGACCTTATCTTCAATATGCAATGTAAACAAACCCTCTTCCTTCTTCACGGTCTTAACACTCTCTTCTAGAAACTCAACTCCAAAACCTTCAGCCTGTTTCTTAATATTTGCCATTAATTCTATTCCAGAACCCTGATGTCCAGGCCAGTTCTCAATCTCACCAGCAGAATTAACAGTTCCACCCATAACTTGACCAACTACCAAAGTCTTATGATTATATCTAGCAGAATAAATCCCCGCAGTCATACCAGCAGGCCCAGCGCCCAAAATCACAACATCATATACGTCTTCCATCACAAATAATAGCATAAAACCTTTTTATATCTTAGGTAACAGCCTTAACCAATAACATTTATATAATTAGAATCACAGAGTTTAATATGACACCAGAAGAAAGATACGAGCTGATAACAAGAAATCTACAAGAGGTAATCGGAGAAGACGAGCTAAAAGAGAAATTAAAATCCAAGAAAGAATTTTCAGTTTATTGGGGAACAATGCCAACGGGCAGCATCTCTATTGCATACTTTTTCCCAATGCTAAAAATCGCAGATTTACTAAAAGCAGGTTGCCGAGTAAAAATTCTTATTGCAGATTTACACGCAGCACTCGACAGTGTCCCATGGGAAGAATTAGAAAAACGATATGCATATTATGAAGGTGCAATAACAACGATGCTAGAAGTAGTTGGAGTTTCCGTAGACAAATTAGAATTTGTTAAAGGTAATGAGCTCCAATTAAACAAAAACTATTTCCACGACGTTCTAAAACTAAGCACATTTTCAAGCATAAAAGACTGTACAAAGGCAGCTTCTGAAGTTGTAAAACTAGGAGACAATCCAAAACTATCAGGTATGATTTATCCACTAATGCAAGCACTTGATGAAGAGTATTTGAAAGTTGACGCACAGCTTGGAGGAAATGATCAACGAAAGATCATGGTTTATGCTCGAGAGAATTTACCAAAGATAGGATACGAGGCAAGGATAGAATTATTAAATCCATTGATTAGGGGATTAATCGGAGAAAAAATGAGCTCTTCAATTAGGGCAAGTAAGATAGATTTAATGGACGATCCAAAATCAGTTATAAAGACAATGAACAAAGCAGATTGTGTAACGGGCGACCCGAACAACGGAATCATGGCACTTTTAAAATATTTTATTTTCATAATTAAAAAAGATAATAACGAAACTTTCATAATTGAGAGACCAGAAAAGTTTGGAGGAAATTTAGAATATTCTTCTTATGAGGAAGTCGAGAAAGATTTTGTTGAAAAGAAACTCCACCCTCTTGATTTGAAAAATGGCGTCGCTGCTGAGATAAATAAGCTTCTAGAAAAATTCCAATCCAACAAGGATTTGAAGAAGATTCACAAACTAGCTTACCCAGATTTCTAAGTAAACCACGTTTACAAACATTTAAATAATTCCTTATCTAGAATATGTTATGGAACAGCAGAGAGTGATGCGACATTGGAATTCTAACGTCTCTCTAGCTGGTGGCTTCACCTATATTAAGTTCTACTAAGCCAGCGACATTAACCTTTTCTATGAAAATTAAAAGAAATGTCGCTAAACAGACATATAACCTTGAAAAAGAAAAACACGACGACTGCTTATCTTGCGGTGAAAATATCGAGCATCCACTTTGCCCCAACTGTATAGCAAAAGCATTCAATCAGTGGACTAAACAATTCCCAGAGCACCACGAACTGAAAGGAAAACTAAACGTTTTCATGAAGCACCATAATCACATTAAGGGAAAATCGAAAGAATGCGTCCATTGCGGAAAAGACGTCCACGTTTGTCCCTACTGTTTCACAGACCACTTATACAAATTATCTAAAGAGACAGGACTAGGTGTAAGATCATTGGCAGAATTTCTGTTCATCTTCAATTTCGATTTCAAACATAATGGATATTCCCAAGAACTAGAAGCCTATGGTGGTTATTAGCACCTAGAAAACCTCTTAAATGGATTTCTCCATTTAATTCTATGAAAAAAGCTTTAGTTTTATATTCGGGTGGACTAGATTCTAGATTAGTTGTACGTATGCTCCAAGACCAAGATTTCGAAGTCACAGCTCTATATTTCGCACTCCCTTTTGGATGTGGTTGTTGCAACTTGAACTGCCACTTCAACTTTACCCAAAAAGAAGAAGTAAAGATGGTAATCCAAGATGTCAACAAAGAACCACTCCTATCAGAATATCTAAATATCTTAAAGAAACCAGAATTCGGAACAGGCTCAGGCATTAATCCGTGTAAAGACTGTAAGGTGTTCATGTTTAGAAAAGCAAAAGAATACGCAGACAAAAACGGTATTGAAGTTATAGCCACAGGCGAAGTTCTCGGTCAAAGACCAATGTCGCAAGTTCCAAGAGCAATGAAAATAATCGATGATGCAATTGGTTTCGAAATATTAAGACCACTTTCAGCAAAATCTCTAAAGGAAACCGAGTTTGAAAAGAAGGGTTTGGTTGATAGAGAAAAATTCCTAGGAATTGTTGGCAGAGGAAGAAAGGTTCAAATTGAACTAGCAGAAAAATACAAAATAAAATATCCAACTCCAGGCGGCGGATGTTTCCTTTGTGAAAAAGAGCCAGCAGATAGATTACATCATTTATTGGAAAAAGACCTAATCACCGAAGAAACCTTACCATTAACAATGATTGGTAGACATTTTTATGTAGATGACACGTGGTTTGTTGTCGCAAGAAATGGAGTAGAGTCCGAAGCAATTACAAAATTCAAAACACACATCGCAGATGAGAAAGGAAAACCTTCAGTTTACTATTCAAACGAAAAAGGTAAAGATAAGGCTTTAGAGTTACAAGCAGCTTATTCAACTGGCTCGGAAGATCGAGATAAATTCAAGAAGGTGAAACTATGAGCAAAACAGTCTGGACATTTACAAACCAAAGAGAACTTGACAAATCGCAATTCATAGATTATGTAGAAAGAAAAGTTTTTAGAACAATTAGAAAAGACGAATCCCTACCAAAAGACAAAATTGTAATTCTAAAAAAAGATGATAGCATTAACACAGCAGTTCTAAAAAACATTATAGAAGCAAAATTTGAAGTTAAATTCGGTGCGAAACCAAATATATCGTCGGAGAATTTATCCCAGTCCGCAGAAGACATTTTTAAGAATTCATTAAAAGGAAATTTCAAAAATTATATACCAAAGAACGCTCCACTTTCGCAGTTATCCGACAAGGAACTTGAGCTTTACGCAAAGTTAAAAAACATCAAAGGTGTTAAGAGAAAGCAGGATAAAAAGATCCAAAATTTATTCGACAAATTCCTGAAGAAAAATCAGGATTTAGAGTTGAATATTGTAAAAGCGATCGGTCAAATTAATGAATAAAAAAGAAAGAGGAGTAATAAAGTTTCTAATCGGGTTCGTTATAATAGTTATACTTGCAATTATAATTTATGCAGTTATCAACCGAGTATCTCTAGGTGAAAATTTCTCATATCAAGTTTCAGCATACGGAATTCCAGCTCTTTTCTTCATATCAATTATCTTGGATTTAATTCCGCTGCTAATTTCACCAATTATCATATTAGGCACAGGAATAATGGCCGGCATCAACCCATATTTAGCAATCATTGCAACAGTTATAGGTTCAGCTCTTGGTTCAATGTTGGGATTTGCCCTCGGTAAAAGGTATATGTATAGTGCAGTAGATATCCTAGCTTCAAAGAAAGCAACAGAGAGATTAACATATTTAACAAATAAATATGGTAAAATAATAGTTCCAATAGCGGCAATCTCCCCACTACCATATCTCGCAGTAGTTCTCGGAGCTATCAACTTATCAGAAAGAAATTTTGTACTTTATGGATTAATTCCCCGAGCAATAGGTATTATAGGATACGGATTACTTTTCACTCTTTTCTAAATCCTTTACAATCTTCTTAAGCCCTCTAAAATCTCGAATGATATAGTCGGGCTTCTCTTTCTTAATCAACTTCAATGAAGACCAGGCACACTTATTATGAATAGCAACCGCCAAACACCCAGCCTTCCGCGCAAAAGCCACATCAGAAAACCTATCCCCGACATAAAGAACTTCCGAAGGAGAAGCTTTTATTTTCTTAAACAATTTCTTCAATAAATCATCTTTGGTCGAAAATTGATCAGAACCATAAACCTTGCTAAACAAACCCTTAATTTCCAAAGTCTTAATCGACGCCTTCAAAAATTTACTATCGGAATTAGAGACTACAATAAGGGGCATACCACTATCTTTCATTTCCCATAGCGGCTTCATCGAAACACACGGCTTAATCCGCCCATCAACAGCACCTTGAATAAAATATTTGTAAAAACGTTTTCTTACAGTCTTTACCTCAGAGGCAGCCAAACCCAACCCCTTTAGAATTAAATGCATCTTAACTCCCATCAAACCCATCAATAATTTCCCATTAAACTTATAACCAAAATCATCCAAAGCCCTCACCATCGAATCATACGCAATCTTCTTCGCATCGCTAACTGTCCCATCAAAATCAAAAAATATCGCCTTTATCATATTATACTCTTCAAATTATATTTATTAAATAGCTTCCTTGCCCCTTTATTCTCGTCGGCATTTATTGTTCCAATGCCAACCACTCTCCCACCAAGTTTTTCAATCAACTTAATAACACCCGCCATTTGCCCACCAGTTTCAATCCATTCATCAATAATCAAAACGCGATCCCCTTTTTTGATAGACTTCTTTGGGATTTCTATAATTTTATTGCACTGATAATCAATAATCGATATTTTTGAGATATCCTTTTTTAGACCAGGCAGCTTCCCCCCTTTTCTCGCAAGCGTAAGGGGTTTTTTTAATTTTAACGCAATAGGTGAAGCTAGAATAAATCCAAAGGCATCCATGCCAATCACTTTATCAATTTTAATCCCATTAAATAAGGCGACCATATCATTAATCAAATTAGAAAAAACCTTAGGGTTCTCAAAAATCTCACTCATATCAGCCCTCCTTTTTGTTTCAAAATCAATATATTTTCTATAATAGTTTTTGTTCATTTCATCACCTTACCCATTAAAACATAATCATCATCATATTTGGGACTTATTTTTTTAAAACCCAATTTTGTATAAAACTTAGGCTTATCCGTAGAAATTGTAATCATCTTAGCAACAGGTTTGCCAAGTTTCTTAATATCTTTAATTAAACTTTTAACTAATTGAGTTCCAATCCCCATTCCCTGATATTCAGGTTTAACACTAACCCAAAAAATATTAACAACATTATTATCAACCCAAGATCTAACAAAACCACCAAGCCCAACAATCTTTTTCTTATCTTCCACAACTAAATAAGTCGGCTTATGTAGCGCCTTAGAAAACATTTCCAAAATCTCTTTTCTAGCCACAGCCACGGGATACTTCGGACTATTAGCCACTATAATATTCAACATCTGAGAAACATCTTTTTTAGTCGCCTTTCTTATTTTCATCCAATCACTCCTTCATTAATAAATATGCGAATGCAGTTAAAAAGACTATCGCCCCGCCAACAATTAAAGTATTAACAATTCCAATCCAAACAATTCCAATACCAGCTAAGAATACACCGATAGAATTAGCAATACTCCAATTAATACTACTTATTGAACCAAGAGATGCTCTAAGTTTAGAATCAAATTCATGGTGAAACGCCGACTCTTCCGCAACATCCAAAATCACTTCAAAAATTTTCAAAACAGCAAGTAGTAGAAGTGCGAGAATTGTCCATTTAGAGAACGCAATACCAATCATCATAATTCCAGTAATAATTGAGGTTATGAGCAGTGAGTTCTTGAAACCCTTCTTTCCAATAAAATTTTCAGCTATAAGTGAGCCACCTAATGCTAAGACAGCAATCACACCAAGAGCCCCAGAATATAGCTCTGGACCCAGACCCATAGACTGAACAAAGAACAATGGAACTGCTAAATAAAATATACTCCATCCTATGTTTGCAAGTACGCTGGTAATCGGTATAATTCTCAGAGTCCCATTCTTTTCATGAAGAATAAAATTATAAGACTCTACTGCCTTAATCCAAGATTTTTTCAAATAACCATGAGAAACTTTTTCTGGTTTGAAATTCCTTTCTTCCGCATATTTCCATATGATAAGAAACATTATCAGGCTGATAGATCCCGAAACAAGCCAGATTAATCTAAAGTTAATTGCAATAATAATAAGTCCAAGCAAACCACCGATGATGTGCCCAAGCTTTTCAAAAATATACCCTCTTGAAATTAATTGAACAATCTTAGATTTTGCCTTTCCAATTCCTAAAGCATCAATCGCCCAGGCAGAACCAGCACCCGTATTAAACGTCCATGCAATATCAGAGATAACCCAAAATGTAGCAATTAACCAGAAACTATTGGAAAAAAATATACCAATAAAAGCAACCGAGAACAGAAAAAAGGAAATCATTAGAGATTTCTTACGAGAGTCATAATCAGCAACGGCGCCAGTGGGGAATTCTAAAAACATTGTCAAAATACCAGAAGCGGCAAAAAGAGTTGTAATCCACACAACATTAAAACCCATCTGAACGAAATAAACCAAAGCAAGTGCAAGAATTAAAGTACGTCTCATTCCATGAGAAAAATCCATCCCATACCAAAGCGCTTTAACCCTTTTTTCAAATTCCATCTTACTTTATATATCCGCCCTTCTGTAAATTCCATAATTTCTTATATTCGCCTTTCTGATTAATCAATTGCCTATGTGTCCCAGTCTGAACAATCTTCCCTCGCTTCATCACAATGATCTTATCAGCGTGCATAATAGTTGACAACCTATGAGCAATAATAATCGATGTACGACCCTTCATAAGCCGTGCTAAGTCCTTCTGAATCTCATACTCAGTCTCACTATCAAGCGAAGAAGTCGCCTCATCCAGAACAAGAATCTTCTTATTTGCCAAAATCGCCCTCGCAATTGAAACTCTCTGCTTCTCCCCACCAGACAATTTAACACCTCGCTCTCCAACAATTGTATTCTCCTTCTCAGGCATTTCCTCAATAATCTTATCAAGCTGAGCAAACCGAATCGCTCTCCTCACCTCATCCTTTGTAGCTCTAGGATCAGAAAACTTAATATTATTCCAAATAGTCTCATCAAACAAAACACATTCCTGAGGAACAATCGCCATTTCCCCACGCAAAGATTCCTGTTTAAACTCTTTAATATTCTTACCATCAATCAAAATTTCCCCACGGTCAACATCGTAAAACCGATAAAGCAAATTAACCAAAGTAGATTTCCCACATCCCGAATGTCCGACCAAAGCAACCTTCTGGTTTTTCTTAACATCTAAATTAAATTTATCGAAAATTTTTCTATTTGCATATTTAAATTCAATATCTCTAAATTCAATATCTCCGTGGACGATGTTCATCTTCTTCGCACTAGGCTTATCTAAGATTTCTTTCTCAATCTTCCCATATTTAAACAAGTCTTCGAAGTCAGCCATTGATCTATAGAATCCCTGCATACCATGCACAAAGCCCCACATTGGACCCATTAATGTCATATAAACAGTATAAATAAAGACAAGTGTACCAATTGTTATTTCTCCCGCCATAAATTTCATCAAAGGAAAATAAAGCACTAAAATAGTTCCAATAACAACAATGGATATTTGTCCAAAGGCCATTATTTTCATGTAACCCCAAAGTTTAAGATGAGCATTCTTTGTTGTCTCTACAAATTCTCCAAATTTATCTCTAATTAAAGCTTCTTTTCCAAAGTACTTAATGGAATCAATATTTGTAAACACATCACTCACATTAGCCTTTTCCCTATCTTCAGACCTATTCGCATGCAACCTAGCAGATTGCTGAAAATGTTGAACTATCAAACTGTATACAATAAACGTAATAGCAATAACCCCAATTACTGCAGCAGAAATAAGACTGAAATAAGCAATAGATGCACCAATAACTATAAGTTGAAAAATTAATGGAGCAAAATTAAAAGCTACAACATCGGTCATTCTCTCAACTGCCCCGCTACCTCTAATTAATCGCGAAATAAGTGAGCCTGTCTTGTTTGTAGTATGAAATTTCTGATCAAGCCTTAAGATATGTAAAAAATACTTTTTCTTAAGATCAGCCATCACTTTGGTTTCTAGTACAGCTAGAAAATGACTTCTATACCAAACACAAACAAGCTGTACAGCACTCTCGGTAAGATAAATTCCAGCAAAAACTAGCAGTAGAAAACTAAACTCTTTGGTCCCAATAGTCCCAGCTGCGAATAAAGTTCCATTATCAATTAATAACTTAAACAAAAATCTAGGAAAAATATGGATTACTTCAATAAGAAAAACAACAAGAAGCAGCCCAAATATTAATAATTTATAATCTCTCAAAAGCGTCCAGTATTCACTAAGATTATATTTCCAATCAATTTTTCGTTTTTCTTTTCCATATGCTTAAATAGTTTAACCGCCTTTAAATCTTATGCACGAAGACATAATATATGAATCTTACTCAGAAGATAAAGGTATAACTTCCGACGAACTAGACGAAGACAAAACTAACTAGTTCTCTTCAATAAATCTTTCAACTTAGCCGCATCCTCAGCCTTATTCTTAACCTCAGTAACCTCGTAGGTCTGATTATCACCAATCTCTTTAGACTTTATAACTTTCAAATCCCTCATTAATTTCTTCCGAATATCATCACTAACAATCAATTTCTTACTATTTGAATCACTGATTCTCTTCGCTAAAGAAATTGCATTACCAATACTAGTATATTTCAGTTTTCCACCTTCTTTCGAGGTAATCAGCTCACCAGCATGTACACCAATATTAAACTGAATCTTATCCTTGAATTTCTTATTATACTCGTTCAAGCTATTCAAAATTTCCATACCTTCATTTACAGCTAAAGTCTCGTTTTTATAGGTCTTGGTAATAAGTGGCGAGAATACAACAAAAACATAGTCCCCTCTCCAATCAATAAGTCCCTTTTTCTTTTGCGCTCCGGCAACAGATTTTTTCACAGCCTCTTTAGCAATATCGCTCAGATCCCCATGGTTCTTAACACTCAAAGAAACAATAGATGATACATATTTTTTACCCTTCAAAACAAGTGTTGACTCAGCGCTCATTGAACTCTTCTTAGTAAAATCAACCATAGTCTTATCTTCGTGACTATAACTACCAGAATCAAGACCCTGAACAGTTGGAGACTTATTTGTAAAGTTTAAACTATTGTTAACCTGAGACTTAATATTAGCAGGAACTTTACTAGATACACTATCCTTTGCTTTTCCAAAATGCTTAGTAACTCCACCGAAAATTCCACCTTTCTTTTCGTCGGAATATGCATGTATAACACCATCATTACCAACAGTCTTCGTTTTTCTATACCTTAAAAAGAAGATTGCTCCAATTCCACCAAGTACAATAATCAGAAAAATCCACACAACAGAATATCCTTTAAATATACCAACAGATTTCAAATCATTAACACTAATCGCCTTTCCTGTCAATAAGACATTCCTGGTAATAGAATTCTCCCCGTCGGCAATAACAACATCATACTCACCATTTGGCGCATTAATACTAAACTTCCTAACCTCATCAACCTTGATATTCAAATCAAGATCTAAAATATCTTCACCAATCTTAACCTCAAGGCTCTTATTATATAAGGTATTACCGATGTTAGTCACGGTTAAAACAGAATCCTCAAAATCAAACTCAACTTCCTGAACCCCAAGCATCTCGAATTCTCGAACCTCAGACAACTCATTAAAATAGGCGATTATCTGCCAAGTTCCAACGCTAGCGTTAAATGGAAAATCAATGGGGATAAAATCATTATTAGGGACACTTGTTTCAATCACACCATCATTAGGTGAAATAATCTGCAAAGAAACAGTACCGTCCATCTCTATTCCAGCTTGATCAAAAACGTCTGTACCAATAGTGAATTCTTCTCCAGGAACAACCTCTATATTAGACAAACTCATAACAATCGAAGAGGCAATCTGATTAACAGTATAAGAAACGCTTGTTATTCCCTCATTTAATACACCATCTTTTCCAGTATCGTAAGCACGAATACCTAAAATATAATTACCAGCCTCGGCAGTTTCAGGTATAGAGAATATCTCAGTAACAATACCTTCCTCAACGGCCTTGCTAAAATCACTAGCATTAGAAGCCTCAATAAAACCCTCTAAAGGAACTCCGTTTATCTTGAAAGCTTCAATATCAACCCGAACAGTTTCACCAGGATTATAATTCATTTTATCTAAAGAAACAGCGACGACAATATTATCACTAACTATAAAACTCTTTGTTGAAGCCATACTGGAACCAAGTGAGGCAACGACTTTACATTCGCCAAGAATCTGACTTAAATCCTCAAGCTCCAAATCTTGGTTGTTCAAAATCTTATATGGTACAGAATAACTTTGAGCTTTATCTAGAGAAAATGCTCTACCTGGAATCTTAACTAAACCAGTAGTTGTATTTCCACAAACTAAATTAATATTCAAATTTCCACTCTCGGATCCAATCAAACCATCGACGGTAATATATAATCGGTCACCCAAATTGTATACATCTAGGGGCTCAGAGATAGAAATCTGGGCCATAACGGAAGTCATACCCAAAACAACTACCAGCGCGAGAATATAACCTATTTTTTTCATAATCTATTCAGTCATTTTTACTATTTAAATATTACCGCGCCAAACACTTCCATAAATTCCAATTCTCTTGGTATATTGTTGAAGAAATGATGGAGATATTAACCATAACAAGCTTATCAGAGAGCTCTGAATAAAGAAAAATCGCAATATTTAAGAATAATGTTGCATTCATTTTAACATGAGATTTAAGGGAACTCTCGCAGCAATTGCATTATCTGCATTAATTACAACTGGATGTGCAACTGGTACAAAAACAACGACTCGTGCAAAAATAATGGATAGTGAAAGTATAGGCAACCAAGTTTTTACTGGAAATCTCAGAGATTATAAATATACTTTATACATGACAAATTCTGGCGATAAAGCCATATTAAAAAAAGACGATGCTATTTTGATCTATATTGATAATAATAAAGATGGAATAGTTGACTATGCAGCAGATATTGGGGGAAGTCAAAAACCAGAAGGAGATATAATTCTTGAAAAAGCAACAAATAACTATAGAGAAATTCTTAGAGATGTAGAGGGAAAACTTAATTCTGAGAGGAAATACTAAAATTATTTTTACTATTTAGATATCACCGCCCCAACACTTTTATAAATCCCAATCCTCTTAGTCTATCATGGAAGAAATGAAGGTGAATCCTTACGATGTTGAGGGCGATGTCGACTACGACAGGCTTGTCAAAGAGTTCGGAATAAAGAAGATAGACGAAAAACTACTGAAAAGAATCGAAAAAATCGCGGGTGAAGTCCATCCATATTTAAGGAGAGGAATTTTCTTCGCACATAGAGATTTAGAAAAGGTTTTAGACGCCTATGAAAAGGGTGAAAAGTTTTTCTTATATACTGGAAACGGACCAAGCGGCCCAATTCACTTAGGACATTACTCAATTTGGTCTTTCGTAAAGTGGTTACAAGATAAATTCAATGTAGAGCTTTGGTTTCAATTTACCGATGATGAAAAATTCCTTTACAAGAATATGACTTACGACGAAATCCAAGATTGGATGAAAGATAATATGCTGGACGTAATCGCAATGGGCTTCGATCCAAAGAAAACACATTTTCTAATTGATACAAAACACGCGAATCTAATGTATCCAGAAGCAATTAAAGTCGCAAAGAAAATAACTTTCTCGACGATAAAATCAGCTTTTGGCTTCACCGATTCAAACAATATTGGAAGTATTTTTTATACAGCAATGCAAACAGTCCCATGCTTTTTACCAAACGTCTTAAACAATAAGAATGAATATTGCTTAATTCCAATGGCTGTTGATCAAGATCCACATTTCAGAATTTCTAGAGATGTTGTCGAAAAACTAGGCCACAAAAAACCCTCAATTATTCATGCTAAATTTATATCGCCTTTAACGGGTGCCACGGGAAAACAAAGTAGCTCAAATTCTGGAAAATCAATCCTAATGACAGACGATGCAAAGACAGTAAAGAAAAAAATCAACAAGCACGCATTTTCTGGCGGACAAGAAACAGTTGAAGAACACCGAAAGAAGGGCGGAAATGTACAAACTGACGTATCTTGTCAATGGTTGAAATATTTCGAACACGACGACAAGAAATTAGCAGATATATACGACAAATATTCTAAGGGAGAATTATTATCTGGCGAAGTAAAGGGAATGTTAATCGAAAAGTTAAACGCAATGTTGGGCGAGCATCAAAAAAGACGAGCAACTGCAGAAAAACAAATTGACAAATTTGTATATAAAAATTAATCTAATTAATTTCCTCTAAACCACCCTTGAAAGGTAGTTTTGCTTCTTCAATTGTCCCATATTGCGCCATTTCCTCAGGAGTATCATTACGACAACTATTGACAACCGCACCCCATGGTCCCGTAGGATCTTTTATCAAATACTCAATAGCTTTCTGATAAGTTTCACAATTGCCAGCACGTCCACATAGTCCCATACAAGAAATAAGAGCCAATCATTTAAAGTTATTATGCTCCTCCAAAATACTATTTAAAAACAACTAATTCTGAGGCACGCCTAGTTTCATAGGAGTCTGAGGGGTTGCATCACCACTGGTTTCTGGAATTTCAACTTCTTTATGAACTGATTCCACAGCCTCAACTTCTTCATGAGCCGTTACCACATCTTCAATTGGTGCACCATCGAGAATCTCAAGCCCCTTACCAGTAATCTTCATCCCAACAGGTTTTCTATCATGCGCTGTCCTTCTCATTTTCGCAACTCTAAAAGCCCTATCACCAACACCAGCGACGCCAGATTCATAAAATACAGTAACAGAATCACTAAGGAATCTCAAAATATCAGTCTTTGTCCAGTCCCCATCATTTGTAGCCCACATATCCTCCAAGCTTTCATCAACGAAAACAGTCGTAACCTTCAATCTCTTCATTAAAGCTGACAAATCAAAAATAGTCTGTCTAATTTTTCCAGGATCATTTAAACTCAAAGCCAAAACTGAAATAGGATCAAAACAAATTCTCTTAATATCATTCTTAGAAATCATTTTCGTTAACTCGTCCTTCAAATCTTCAATAGAAGTCTGCGGCGCAAATCTCATAAACTTAACCTTTCCCTGCTCACTTAATTTGGAAAAATCCCACCCATAAGACATAGCATCATTTAAAGTCTCAACAATATCTGGCTCAAAAGAACAATATAAACCATTCTCACCAAACTTAGTTATTCCATTCCAAAGAAATTGCATCAAAAAAGTAGTCTTTCCACTACCAGGTCCACCGACAATTAAATTATCAGAATTTCTTACAAAGCCACCTTGACAAGTTTTATCAAAACCAACAATACCTGTCGGACACCTATCCACCATATCACCTACCATAAAAGAAACACAGCATAAATCTTTATAAATTCTCTTATTTCGAGAAAAATTAGATAACATAAATTCTTATAAATATAATCACATTTTTATTTAAATGATATCAAGGGAAGAAACCATTTTTGTACACGATTTTTTAGACGCTCTTAAAAACTCGGGCGTGGATAAATTTCCATTTGGGAACAATGCTTACGAAAGAGGGGTTGCGGCAGTAAAAGAAACTTTAGAGCATAATTTCCCAGAAGAATATGAGGGACTACAGCTTTTATTTGCAAAAAGGTCAATTAGCGGAGATTACGCAAGAATGGAAGTGGCCCTCAAACAAAATATGGGAAGCAGAATAGGGACAATGGAGCCATGGGACGGACACCTTCATTTAATAAAACCGAGATCATCTATTGGTCGGCCAAGTGAATTATCAAAAAATCTAGCAGACATTTTCACAACTTCCTATTCAACTCTAAAATAAACAATTTTATAAACTTCTCAATTCTAACTTTTATATGAAAACATTAAACTTACATTGCGATTATATTAATTTCAAAGCACTGAAGAAAGCGCTAAAGTCAGTCGACGAAATCGCACCAGATCAGAAATTAGAGGGCGAGGCAAAAGAATGTTTAGTGGTAATGATTGCCGTTGAGAAAGGCGACTCTAAGGAATCCGTTCCAGAATTAGTAGAATCAATTAAGAAAATTGCAACAGACGTAAAATCGGAAAATATAGTCCTATATCCTTACGCACACTTATCAAGTAATTTGGGAAGTCCATCCACTGCGGTCGCAATTTTAAATGAGACAGCGAAACAATTATCAAATCTAAACGTTATCCAAGCACCTTTCGGCTACTACAAAACTTTCGAGCTAAAAGTAAAGGGACATCCTCTATCAGAGCTATCTAGAGAATTCAAAATTGAAGGAAATGAAGAAGAGGAAGATATTGATGAGAGTCAAAGAAAACAACTTCTAAGAACAGTTTCCCGAGCGAAATTAGATACTTCAAAGTTAAAAGAAAACGATCATAGAATTCTTGGCGCCAAAATGGATCTTTGGTCTTTCAACAACGTCGCTCCAGGAATGCCTTTCTGGCATCCAAAAGGACTTCATATTAAAAATAAACTAACTGATTTTTGGAGAGAGTTGCATAGAAAAGCTGGTTACGAAGAAATTTCAACACCGCAAATTATGGACAGAAAACTTTGGGAAATTTCAGGGCACTGGTCCAAATACGGCGAGAATAATTTCAAAACAAAATACGAGAAAAGAGATTTCCTTGTAAAGCCAATGAACTGTCCAGGTGGAATGCTCGTCTATAAAACATCTCCAAAATCATATAAAGACTTACCATTAAGGGTCGGAGAAATGGGAGTGGTTCATCGAGTAGAACTTTCGGGAGTTTTGGCAGGATTATTTAGAGTAATCCAGTTTACACAAGACGATGCACATATTTTCTGTACGGAAGAACAATTAGGAGATGAGGTTCAAAGAATAATTGATTTAATCAATGAAACGTTCAAATATTTTGGACTTGAACTAGACCATGTAGAATTATCAACAAGACCAGAAAAAAGAATAGGTTCAGATGAGGTTTGGGATATGGCAGAAAAAGCTCTAGAAAGTATTTTGAAGAAAAGCAAAATGAAATACACAGTTAATGAAGGAGACGGAGCGTTCTACGGACCAAAAATAGATTTCCACCTAAAGGATTCATTAAATAGAACTTGGCAATGTTCAACAATTCAATTAGATATGGCACTTCCAGAAAGATTTGATTTAACTTACCAGAACGAGAAAGGAAATGACGAAAGACCAATAATGTTACACCGAGTAATTTACGGTTCGCTAGAAAGGTTCATAGGAATAATTACAGAAAATTTGAACGGAAAATTCCCAATGTGGCTTTCTCCAAATCAGGTTAAGG
>Ga0075114_10000402_pt1 | contig 27090 bp, 20 predicted proteins | sample AntAceMetag02UKM_FD_69784 | JGI IMG/M metagenome (GOLD analysis project Ga0075114, IMG submission 69784) | Saline lake microbial communities from Ace Lake, Antarctica - Antarctic Ace Lake Metagenome 02UKM | ecosystem: Environmental > Aquatic > Non-marine Saline and Alkaline > Saline | place... | reverse complement strand
CAGCCCTACGACGACGGCGACGATGCCCCCCTCTTGTGGGTGGGGGCTCTTGGCACACTTCCAGAAGAGAATCACAATAAACACAGCCTCAAGTGGTACAGCTTTTTGGGGGAACTTCCCTTATCATCAAAGTCGGCGTCTACATGCCCCGCTTCTTTGAGCGTTAATGCAACAGTCTTCCAGAATACGATATCTCCCTGCCCTTCGACAAAGACAAGAGCATTGTAGCCGGTGATTTGATCGGAAGGTTCGACACCAAGTTGCTCAGCCACATCTGAGAGATCAAGATCTGGGGTCTGTATAGCTCTGGCAACGCCTGCGGTTCGTACGACCAGTGCCAGATCCTCAATTGGTGATGCTCCCGCAAAGACTGGGGAGTGTGAAGTGACAATGACCTGATATTCTTCATCAACCAGTTGACGAAACGAAGCAATGAGCTCACGTTGAAGTCCAGGATGAAGACAATTCTCTGGCTCTTCAATCGCGAAGACAAAATCACCGCCGCTCTCACGCCCCTTCTCGGCCAAGTACTGGAAGAATGCAACCATGAGAAGTCGCCTCATTCCGCTGCCTCTCCGATCCAGAGAGTTCTCCACACTATGTTGATCCTTCCCAAATATCTGGAAAGTGACGGCTTTATCCCAAGAGAACTCAGGTCTGGCTGCAAGACCGACGAACGCGTCTGTATGTCGCTGAAGCCGCTCAAATATCTTGTCAACCTCGCCTTGAAGAGCCTTGCCTATTACTCCTGTAAAGGTGTCTTTAGCGTCAACTACATCAGGTTGTTCGGCTGCGGTCTTAACAATGGGTCGAAACTGACTCTGGAATGTGGTTTCGCCAATGCCGAGTCTGGTATCTGTCTCGAATAACACAAATTCGGGCAAGAGAGGCTCAATCCTTTTCCAGAGGTCATCCTTTGTAGTCAAAGACAGTTCTCGCCTCCCAAGTTGAATACCCTCCTCTCTGGCTTTGGCGCGCAGTGCTTCTCGTTTGCTCTTGTTTGTGATGCCTCGTCCAGACTTCGTAACGTCAATCCCGACGGATGTACATCGCTTGTTGAGTTCCTTCTCCTTGAGGGCAGCCAACCCCGCAAAGCGGTCGTCCTCAAAGTCATGCGTAATCAACGTAATGTTGAATTTCGTGAGGTTGCTACGGGGATAGGTCTTTCGGATTCGAAGATGACCATCAGCATCCACCAGCATCTCGTCCTGCAGTGTCGTCTCGACACCCTCTTCCAACTCAATCTTTTCTGGCAGCGAAGTGAACGCAACTTCAACGACTACGTCATCGTCCGGGCTCGCGCCGTCATGTACATCGCCGCCTTCGATTTTTGGCCTAGCTGCGAAGAATAGTTGGAGAGCTCGCAGGATGTTCGATTTGCCCGCATCGTTTTGCCCGACGATGGTTGCCAGCGGACCTAATCGCACTTCCTCTAAGATCGCAAACGGCCTATAGTTCTTGGCAAGTATGCTATGAATTCTCATCTTTCGCCTCTCTACGCTCTATGAATGAAACAGTCCGGGACAGCAACTCACTCCGCCTCACACGCCACACGAAACCCAACACTTGCCAGCCGTAAGTCGAGCTGGACGCCGTTGCGCCACGCGCAGCGGGCCAGCAATGGCCCCTCATCATACGCACCCCCGCGCACCACCCGCTCGCCGTCATCATCCGAGTCCTCGCGCCCATCACCGCTGTCATAAGGATAGGGCCAGTAGAGGCTGCCGGTCCACTCCCAGACATTGCCTGCCACATCTGCCAGGCCGTATGGACTGTCACCTGCCGGTGAATACTTGCCCACCGGGCTCGATTCCAGCCGCAGCGCGCCGTGGGCGTCCACGTTGCACCGTTCCTCGTCGAACGTATCGCCCCAGGGGTACTCTCTTTTCTCCCCTGCTCCCCCGCTCCCCTGCTCCTCTGCCCAAGATGCCGCCTTCTCCCATTCCGCCTCGGTGGGCAGCCGGCAGCGGTACCCGGTCACCTCGCTCAGCCAGCGGCAGTAGGCCAGCCCGTCCTGCCAGGTGACCAGGACGACAGGATGATCCTCCAGGCCGCGCGGGTAGGTGCGCGTCCGACGGTCCCAGTTGTAGCGCTGGGCGAAGCGCATCGGACTGTACGGGGCAGGATAGTCGGGGTTGGCCTCGACGAACAGTTGATAGTCGGCGTTGGTCACCGGGCGGCGACCGATGCAGTAGGGACCAAGAGTAACACGATGCTGGGGATGACACGCTTCCTTCAAGTCTGGATCGTCGCTGCCCATCAGGAACTCGCCGGCAGCGACGTAGATGAGTTCCTGGTCCAGCACCGCGACGTTCCCTGTGGGCAAGGATCGGGGCGCTCGCCGGTGCAGGTGCACCGCTGGCGTCTCCACAGGCTGTGGCTGCAGGGCGCCCAACATCTCGGCGGCAGACTGGAAACGCTCTCCTGGATGCAGTGCCAACGCTCTCATCACGGCTTCAGTCAGAAAGTCCGGCACGTCCTGGTTTGCACCCCGAACGGGCGGGGGTTCCTCGCCCAGAACGCGCATGCACGCGTCTGGCGGTGGGAGCAGAGTCAGCGCGTAGTACAAAGTTGCACCTAGACCGTAGACATCAGTGTAGGGACCCGTTCGTATTCCCTCGACACGCAGTGCCTGGACGTACCGCAACACCGATGGCATGTGCTTCAACTCGTCCTCGGGGTATTGCTCGATCGGCGCGTAGCCGGTGGTAAAGGCACGGGCCGCCGTGCTGGTCTGGCTCTGGTCCAGATGGCGGGCAATGCCAAAGTCCAGGAGAACCGCCTTGTTCTCCGGCGTGATGCAGACGTTATGGGGTTTGACGTCCCGGTGGATCACCGGAGGATCGTGCTCGTGAATATAGCGCAGGGCATCTAGCAAGTCCTGAGCCCACTTCAGCACATCATGGATCTCGAAAGGTGCCGCTCGCTCATCCCCAAGGCGATTCAGCGTCGTCCCCTCCACGTACTGCATCACGATGTAAGGTTGGCTCTGGTCGAAGAAGTAATCGTAGACTACCGGCAGATTGGGATGTTGCAGGCTGGCCAACAACTGGGCCTCGCGCTCGAATTGACCCTGGCTGGTGGCATCGGGTATGAGCACTTCTTTGATGACGCACTGGCGATGCAGGCGCTGATCATCCACCAGGTGGGCAGCGCCCTGGCCACCTTCACCCAGAGCGCGAAGAACCACGTAACGATCCGTCAGGGTCATGCCTTCATGCAGGGGCATCGTTCAGCCTCGTGTTCTGAATATGACAACGAATCTGAAGGATTGAACGAGTGTTTGGTTCCTCAAGCGATGATTGATGGGATAAATTTCGCATACCAGGATTCCGCTTGCGCCCGAATACGACATCGAATCTGAGGGATTTACCGAGTCTTTCAAGATTCCGCTGTGAAAGCGTGTATTCGATCAATCCTCCTTATTCGATGTCATATCTGCCCGCACTCCAACAACTCCAACCACTTCTGCACTTCCTCCATAGACTCAGGCCGATCGGACCTCCGCTCCACTACCATCATGCCCAGGATCTCCTTGCCATCATCTGGCAGGGGCGCGTCGTCAATCCGATCCCGGTCCAGCACGTCATCTACTCCTGGCCGGAACAGCATGTCGTACCAAATCGCACCGAGCGAGAAAATGTCCGCGCGTTGGTCCACATCGCGTGCGTGAAGCGCTTGCTCCGGGGCGACGTGCCGTCCCTCCACCAGGTGTTTACCGGTCTGCGCCAGGGTGCGGCTGACGGCCGGCACCTTGGCGAAGTCGAAATCCCCGACTAAAGCACGACCATCGGAGGTCAGATAGACGCTGACCGGCGAGAGGTTGCGGTGGTAGACCCCGCATGCGTGGCAGTGAGCCAGGGCAGCGGCGACGTCATTGAGAATCCGCAACTGCTCGCCAGTCTCAATCGGCCCTGTGGCCAGGCGGTCTGCGAGCGTCTGGTCACCCGCCCACTCCAGGATGAGGTAGTAGCGCTCGTCGGAACTTTCGTCGCGGCGGAACCGATGCGGCATCACCAGGTTGGGATGTCGCCCGGCCTTCACCAGCGCGGCCATGTCGCGCTTGAAGCGGCCCACGGCTTCCTCCAGTTCTCGCATAGAACCGATGGCCGGCACGTCGTACTGCTTGATGCGCACCTTCCGCCCCGCAAACTCCGGATCCTCGGCGATCAGTTCGATGTAGAGACCGGGGTAGAAACCGGGTTCTTTCCGAAAAACCCGGTTTCTTTCTTCCAGAACCCGGTAGCCGGCCACGCGCCGCTCGGCGTCGGTCACGTGGGAATCGAGGATAGTCTTGCGCAGCCGGTGGAGTTCGCTAGAGCGCAGGGTGCGGCTCTTGGGGTGAAAGACGTACTCGCGACCGGTAAGGGCCTCGATGAGGCTCTCGTGCAGACCAAACACTTTGTGGGCCTGGGGGTCATTTATCTTCAGCGCGCCGGTGCCCTTGGAAAGCACCACCAGCCCGACCACGCTGAGGTTCTTCCATCCCTGCCGCGCCAGAAAGCCGTTCATACATTTGGCCTTTTGCTCGATGATGGGGATGGGGCTCGCGCGCAGGTCACCGCTGGCGTGGCGCCAGTGCACCTGGTCGGCCTCGATGGGACCGTACCAGTGCTTGACCTCCAGCAGGTAGACACCGTTGTAATTGAGCACCACGACGTCTATTTCCTGCGTCCCTGCCCTGTCCGGCAGGTGGTAGTTGACCAGGAACACGCCACCCGGCAGGTGATGCCGCAGGTAGTTGATGGTCAGCGTCTCGCCGATGTGGGGATTGGGGTGGCAGTGGATGACTTTGACGTTGGTCATTGGTCAGGCTCCGTGTTGCGTGTTACGTGTTGCGTGTCCTTCGTACATTCGAAAATTCGTGGATTCGTATTTCTCACACCACCCTCCTCATCGGCAGCAAGCCGGCCGCCTGGAGAGGCAGAATGTTGACCCTGACGCCATCATCCAGGTCCGGGTCGTAGGGCGGTTTGCCATCGCGGTAGGGGCCGTTGGCCCATTCAGGCAGATCCACCTCGATGGTGGACTGGATGACGCTCTCCAACCGCCCGTCACATTCCTCCAGGTCGGCGATGTACGCTTCCAGGTCGCTGACGGTCTTCAGGTCGGGCGGGTCCTGGTCCTGGGCAGCGCGCAGTTGGGTCCTGGCCCGTTCCAATAGCGGCCACAGGTATTGGCTGCGGACCTTGGACAGGGTGTCGTGATCCAGTTTGTGGTAGTAGACCAGCACGCGGAACCTCTTACCCGGGCTGGTGATTTGCCACAGGATGGGACGCTTCTTGAACTGGCGGACGTGTTTCTGGAAGAAGGGGTCTCCGAGCCACCGCGCGAGGCCACCCCGCCCGAGGATCTGGTCCATCTCGGTTTCGATGTCCACCGCTCGCCCTGCGTCAAAGACGGCCTCGATCTCGCCCCGTACCTGCGCCAGCAGCGAGGGGTTTTGCAGCCCGTCGTCGTAGGGGATGATGCCATCCTCGTCCTGCTTGCCCAGTTCCCAGATGCGGTGGGTGAGGAAATTCTCGACTTCGTGCTTGAGGTCGGCCGGGTTGATGAGGCCCAGTTCGCGGCGCAGGGCGACAATGCTGATGGGGTTCAGCTTCAGAGTAGCGCAAATCTCTTCGAGGGAGCGACCTTCGCCCACGTAAAGCCGGATCAGTTCGAATTCTAGCAACTTACAGGATGGCAGGTCGGAGACATTGAGGGAGCATACGCGGTGGCTACTGACCCATCCTTCAGTGGTTATGCGGGGTAGTGTATCTAAGTATGCGTAGGCTTCGGGTATCAAATCATCCGGAAACGTCTCGTAGGCGCACAACAGAGACTGACCTCTTGGTGCTGTTGTTTTTGATGCGCTGATTATCTTTTTCGTCTCGTCGCTGAGGTCATATACATCCAGGATCAACTTATCTATCAGTCCCTCATAAATCAGAATACGAGTCTCAGCTAATTCTGCTTGCTCAAGTCCTAAGGCATAAGCACCTCGAAGCGTGGTTATCGAATCGTCAGAACAAGCACGCTCCATTAAGCTATTTGAGAATATGCATTCTTCGAGTCGTGCTGAGACCAGGAAATGCTTTTCTTCTTTGCTATGCTGGACACATCTCTCCACTACACCGCGTTTCGGTGGGTCTGGTTCATGGAACGGCAGCCTTGCCAGATCGCCAATCTGGAAGCTCCAAGATGGATTAATACTAGCAAGAAAGTACGCTGCCAGGCTGGAATTAAGGTAGCCGAGGACGTAAAACAGCGAACTGCCATGGACAAACACACATGATCCGGTCATGTCGAAGGCATAGCCAGGAGGCATGTACCTACCACTGAACCCTGTGGAACTTGTGAGCGTGTAAGTTATCCCCTCATTGAAAAAATAGTCATAGTTTTCGCGCATCCTTGCGCCCGGGAGTTTCAGCATTTCCTCAGTGTCCAAATAGACTACATACTCAAGATTCCCTAACCACTTGTCGTATGTACCACCCTTCATGTATGGAACCCACGCCTTGGTCTCACCAGGCTCAATCGAGGTAACTTCCCACCAGAATCGAAGGAAGCGAGAATTATCCCCTGTGTTGATGCCGGCTTTCGGTGTAGCGATTCCAGACAGATCAGGCTCACCTTCGAACAAAGATCTGATTTCATGCGGTATCCAATAGGTTAAAGGAATGCCATCTATGGACGTGAATGACTCTTGACTGCGTAAGTACCGTGGGGCTGCATCGGTCTCCTGCAAAGCGATATCCTTTGCTGGCTGAGATGTAGCATCAATAAAGGTCGCTGTATGTGACTTAGGCGGATTCCCTTTGGATGCGCTCACCAACACCGTATTAACCTTCTCACCGCTAATCTCCTCAAATGCGTGAGACCCTAAGTGAGCGACCATCCTCAGCAGACACTTCTGAATTATCAATTGGCGCAGGTGTATGTAGGATCTAAGAAACATGAAGCTCTGCTGTGTGACCAGCCCGAAGTAGCCTTTGGACTCGGTTAGCCCCCAAGACCGCTCCATAAATGCAGCAAATAGATCACTACCAGTGTTCGGGTAGAATGTTCGCATGCCTTGTCGTAAAGACTCACCCATGTTGCGATTGTGTACATACGGTGGGTTTGTAATCACCACATCGTACCGGCGCGTCAACAGGTCGAGCAACCGCACACCCTTGATCGCCTCCTGCCCGAACATGCGCCGGTTCACGTCGAATGCCTCGGCGGCGCGGTCCACATAGTCTTTGAGCACATCCAGCAAGCCCTGCTTCCACCGCTCCCAATCTTCGTCGGCGTGTTCCCAGAAAGTGCCCCGTTCCGCCTCTCGCTTGCGGGCGATCACCGCGTCCACCTGCTCCTCCACCTTGAGCAGGCTGCCCAGTTCGCGGGCGTTCTGCAGGCCGCGCCATAAGGTCTCGATCAGATCCTGGGTCAGCGGGTCACCCTTGAACCGCTCCAGCAGTTCCGCCAGTTCGGGCCCCTCGCGCAGTACGATGTCGGCACAGACCAGGTTCATCCTCACCGGTTCGCTGTTCTGCAACTCGTTGAGGTGCACGCCAGCGTAGGTGCACGCTTTCATGTACAGGTTGAGGGCGGAGAGTTGGATAGAGCGCAGGTCAATATCAATGCCGTGGAGGTTGTCGCGCAGGATGCGGCGGGCGATCTCGGCCCGGTTCACCGGCCGACTCTGCATCTGGGCCTCGGCCTCGTACAGTTGGGCGAAGAGGTCGAAGGAGTAGAGCAGAAAATGGCCGCTCCCGCTGGCAGGGTCCAGCAGGGCCAATTCAGCCACGGGCCGTCGGTCCCGGCCTCGCTTGCGGGTGCCGTCCTCGTTCTGCAGGTTGGGGTCCTCGACAAAGTACTCCCACTGCTCGCACAGGTCGGAGTCAGGATACATCTCCATCCACAGCGCACCCAGGCTGTTCTCGACCAGGAACTGAACCATGTAGCGCTCGGTGTAGGCGGTGGTGGCGGGGATGATGTCGTGGCCGCTGATTTTCTTCGTACGTACCTCACGGAAGACGCGGGCCTTCTCTTCCTCCTGGAAATACTGGTACACCCAGCCCAGGACCGTGTCGTCGGCGTAGACGCTGGTTATGGTCTCCGGCTCCTCGCCCCGCTTGCGGGCTACCTCCGCGTCCAGGTTGTTGATCTGGTCAATGTACTCCTTCAGCAACGTGTGGCGCGGCCAGACGATGCTGTAGTCGCTGTCGGGGTCGAACACCACGCCGATCTGTTGGCTGATCTCCGTGTATGCTTGCTGGAGCATAGCCACCAACCCCCGGTCTGGCGCGCGGTGGGCCTGTGGGTGCTCGTCCAGGTAGTCTCGATGGCGTTTGCTGCGCTCGCTGTAGATGGGGCGCGTGGTGATAGTTTCCTCGATGAGGCCACGCACGTCCATACACTTCAGGCCCAGAAGGCGGTTCATGTGGGTGTAGGCCGTCTCGCGGATGAAGGCCCGCACGGCTCCGGCCTGGTCGAGGCCGGCGTCCTGCTCCCGCCGGATGGCCGCCTCGATGCGGGGGCGGTCCTCGTCGCGCTCTTTTGCGGAGAGACGAGATAGAGTGCTGGCGTCAATCCACGCCCGGTCAGCGTAGATGCCGTAGCGACCCAGCTCCCGCTCGACCTCCCCCTCCAGCGTCTTGCGCAGGTCCAAGACCAGGTCGTGGATGGCGTCTTTGGCTTGCTTGTGCATGTTGTTCTAGCCCCGATTCTTGGTCACATATGACAGCGAATCTCCAGGATTTACCGAATGGACGGCGTTTGGTCCATCCACAGGTTCGTCGTCGCATCCGCTCAGCATCCCAATACTTCCACAGCATGGCGACGAATCCTGGAATCTACCGAATCGTATTGGTTCTATTCTCTGGATTCGTTGTCATATTCGCGCCACAATATGACAACGAATTCTGAGGATTTATCGAATCGCTTTTGGTCAATCCCCGGGATTCGCTGTCATATTCGCGCCGTCTCCATCTCCAGACTCGGCGTGTGGAAGTTGGCGATGATCCCCAGCTTGAGATCAAGCAACTCAAGGTACTGGTGCAGACGACCTTTGAGCATGGGGGTGATCGCGCGGACGGCGACAGGAATCACCAGCACACGCTCGTCTGCGATGATGAGCCGAGTCTCGCGCTTCTCGACAGGGCGCCCACGAAACCGGATGGTGATCTCTTTCTTCACTTCGTAAGGAACACCGCGCTGGCGCAACTCGATTTGGGTGGAGCGGCGATAGTGCATATGCATGAAGCCGGGTCCCAGTTCGCTGTGCACTTCGTAAAGGGCCGCTCGCAGCTCTCTTGTCAATGCCGGGTACAGCAATTGGCCTGAGGATTGGATAGCACCGTCCGGTGGACGACGGGCGGACCGCTGGCTGACAAAGTTGGGGACGCGCCTGAAGTCCAACTTGCTCCCCCCAAAGTTGACCAGGATGCCGAGTTTCAGGCCGGCCACCTTGAGATAAGTTATCACTTGAGCCACGTCAATGGGCAGCAACTCATCTTCCACCTTCAATTCAAGCACCAGTTTTTCGTCGGCCAACACGTCCACAAAAAAGCGACCGACCCGATAGCCCTTGTAACGTAGTTCATGCTCCACCTGGCGCTGAGCAGGGACCTCTCGTTCTTCCAAGGCGATCAGAAGAGCATTCTCCCATCCCTCTTCCGAGAGATCGAAATAGCGCAGCTCATTGTAAACGTCGTAGAGGCTCCCTTGCACGACATAGCTGAGTTCAGGGTAGATGATCTCGGCCATACAATCAGTCCTTCTTGCGTGCCACTGATGCGTGCAATATGACAACGAATCCAGGGGATTTATCGAATGTTTTTCGGTTAATCCTCCCCATTCGTTGTCATATTCAGGCTACCCCAAGACCACTCGCTTGCCTGCCTCCAACGCTGCCTGAACCGCCTGGCGCAATTCACTCAATGCCGCTTCCAACTCCTCAACCGTGCTGATGTCACGGGTCTGGATCACGTCGTACAGACGCAGTATCTCGAATTCGATCACATCTCCCCCTCCATCCTGCGGTGGGGTGTGCTGTCTGACGAGGCGCGATTTCTCCTCCGGCGCCGACTGAACCTGGTAGTACAGCGTCTCCAGCCCCGTGCCGCAGGTCGTGCAGGTCAGCCCGTCCAGTGTCCAGCCGACCGGCCCCTCGCACAACCGGTCGTTGAGGCCCTCGGCGGGGATGCCCAGCGCCTCAAGTTCTGCCTTCACCCCGGCGTAGGCGTCGTAGCGGGCCTGATGTTGGGCCTCGTAGGCTGCCTGGTAACGCTTCAGCAGGGGCTGCATGTTCTGGTAGAAGGTGGCCCACTTTTCCACGATCTCGCGCTGATCCTCGATGGCCTGCATCTCGTCCAACCAACCCTGTGCCTCTTTCCTGCCCAGCTCTGGGGCAACACGCTGGGCCCGCTCGACCGCCCGCTTCAAGGTGCGCGCGCGGCGGAACTCGGCCGGCCTGCCCGCCTCGATAAACGGTTGCAGCCGTTCTTGATAATCCTCTAGTTCCTTCAAGACGGACGATTGCTGGAGAAACGCTTTCAGACGGCGGTCTGGCTGCGGGTGATCCAGGATTTCCTGGATGGCATCTCGGCCTTGATGTAAGATCGGCTTGACGGGTAGGTCCCTTTCCTGGGCCAGGATGCGCTGCTCCGTGTTTCGTCCCCTCAGTTCTTCCAGTTCCTTTTCCAAGGTTGCGGCCATGATGTTGACGGTGTCTGGTTGGAGGTTATGGAAAATGCGATCCAGGGCTTTTTGCGCGTTCCGGCGCTCCTGGGGCGTCAGACCCTCCTGGGGATCGTACAGGAACTCTGTCTTGCGGAAACTGAGGGCTTTGATCAGCAGGTCCCGGGCGCGGCTCACCTTGTAGTCGTGATAGACCCGGCCTTCATACTTCAGACTGACCACGCCTGCACGGAACAGCGCCGCCAGGACCACACGCACCAGGATCGGGTCCCAGCCGTAGGGCATCCGCTCGAAGAAACCGGCCAGCATCTTTCCGTCGCGGGGGTCTCCGGCCCGGGCGCGCAGCCGCAGTTCCTCCAGCATCTCGCTGACGACCGGTGCGTGCCGGTTGAGGCGGTAGGCGTCGTCAAAGAGGTTCAGTTCCAGTTCGACGTCCGGCAGTTGGGCGTCCTTCACGGTCAAGACCAGCTCAATGCTCTTCTCATTGACCCTCACGGCCGCCGGCTCGAAGCGGGTGTAGACGTGGGGAATGATCTGCGAGACCTCCCGCGTAAAGACCGTACCCAGTTGGCTGGTGCGACCTTCCAGTTCGCGCACTTCCCCGTCGTAGATGATGACCCCGTTGAACAGGCTTCCCCGCAGGAGGGTCTGGACCTTCGCTCGGCTGGTCTCCACGTCCCGCTGCTTCTGATAGAGAATGCTCTCCTCTTCCGGGCTCTTGTCCTGGCGTGCCATGCGGCGGGAGACGACCGCCTCAGTCTGAATCAACTTGCCCAACTCGCGATACAGTTCGTCCGCCGGGGCCGAAACCCAATACAGGCTCCGATCATCGCCGAAACTGCGCTGCAACACCTCGTCACGAGTGAGATCGGTGGCGGCGACGTAGATGGGAGAGTAGACCTGCAAGGTGATTTCCCCCTTGTCGTGAATCACAGCGTCATCGCCTCGCACCACGACGTCGAACCGCTTGATCCCCTGGTAGTTGAGGCGGCCGACGTCCAGGACCGTCTTGAAGTACTTCTTGACCTCGCGCCTCCGGTCGTTCATGGTGACGTTTACCGCAGCGATATCCATCTCGATGTCTTTCTTCACCCCAGACAGAAACTCGTACTGTCCCCCGCGTTCCACAACGTAGTGCCCCTTGTCCAGAAGGGCCAGACCTTGCTCGACCTGTTGCCTCAAGGTGCCAAAGGGCACGTCTGGGTCATCTACGTGGTTCACCAGCAGACGGGCCAGGTTATCGGCCGTGCACGGAATCCACTCCAACTTTTGGATGAGGTAGAGTGCCTTGAGAATGCGTTTCAGGAATGTAGGGGCAACTCTCGTGGTTGCCCCTCTCACGGTTGCCCCCTTGACTTCGTTTATGGTACGGCGATCAATGCTGGGCAGTTCGGTCTCAACCTGGTCGTAGATTTCGTCCAGGGCGACCAACCGTCCCAGGGGCGAGTCCGCGAATCCGGTGGCCGGTGACTTCAGGACGGCCTGCGTGACCCCGATCAGGCTGCGCTCGGTGCCCTCGATCCTCTCCTTGTCCCCGCCCGGTGTGCGGACGGCGGCGAAGATCTGCTGCAACACCGCCAGTTGATAAGGGGGGAAGGGATAGTCGGCCACGAAGCGATCGGCATCCGCCTGCGGCAGCGGCCGGTTGGCCCCTTGCAGCGTGCAGACCGTGGCGATGTTGCCGCTGGCCCTGCGATAGACCGCTTCCAACTCGGGTCGTTTGCTCTCCTTCTTCTTCAGAATCCGCTCCTCGAGCACCCGCTCAATGTTCTCCGACGTCAGCGGCAGGCGCAGGTTGAAGCGATCTCGAATCTTGTTGAACTCATACTCGTGGCGGATAGCCCCAAGCACGATCTCTTCCAGGGCTTCCTGAGCCGTGACGACCAGCCACAGTTTGCCCAACCCCCTGGTGGCGAAGGCCTCGGCGATGGACTGTAACTCCAGCAGCCTCTGGTTGCTGTCGCCGATGAACTGCCCCATCTCGTCAATGATGTAGACCAAGTGCGGCGTCTTCTCTGAGCCGGGCTGTCGGCGACTATCCACCCATCTTATCAATTCGTCGGCCAGGATAGATGGCCCCATCTGGAGGCCAGTCTGGATGTCGTCAATTGCCTTGGAAGCCTTCTCCTCGGTACCGTACCGGCCGGGCAGGATAGCGCACAAGGCTTTGACGGCAGCGTCGCGCACCAGCATGTCGTGCTTGCGTACCTCCTGCCAGGTATCCCCTTCCAGTTCCTGCACTTTGGCCTGAAAAGCCTGGTACTGGTCCAGACCGGTCAACTCGAGTTCCAGGCGTGCGACCCATAACGTGGTGCTGAAGCCCCGTTTGGTCAGCCATTGCCGGTACATGATGGTCGAGATGTGGTTGCCGGCCTTGGCATCCACCGGGCTGATCGGCACGTTGGCCAGCAAATCCTCCTCGGTCTTGATCTGGAAAGCGATGGCCTCCGTATCTATGAAGTTGGCTACCTGGTGCAGCAGCCGCTCGATCTCACTTTGCCGGGGGCTATCCACGAAACGCAGTTTGAAGAGGTCAATGGCTGTCTGACTGCCGACCGCTCGGTTCTCCAAAAGATAGCTCAGGATCTTGGCAAAGTGGGACTTGCCCGAGCCGAAGAAGCCAGAGATCCACACGCCAATGCGATCGGTCTGCCCTGTGCGCGTTTCGACGTAGCGTTCCAGGAACTCGATGAGCAATTCCTCAATGACGTCGGTGACGACGTACTCCCCCAGTTCTTGCTTGACTTCCTGGAGGCGCAGGTCATCCATCGTGATGACGGTCGTAATATCACGCTTGATGGGATAAACGAATAGATCCTCAATCTTGGTCATGGCTAGATTCTCCTGGCTCTATACTTAGTGTGCGGGCCGTCGGCATTCTCAAGGCACAGAAATCGCAGTTCCCCGTCCAACTCCTCGCCTGGATAGAAGATCACGAGAGGTAGCCTCACACGGTTCTCCAGATTCCGCAACAGGTTGGACACGCGCACGAAGGGGTAGAGGTGAGCGGCCCGGGTGAGGAACAGGATCGCATCCTGACCCTCCAGTGTATCGGCGGCTTCTATGATATGCCGGACCAGGGCCGGCCGGTAGTTCTTGGCCAGGTCTCGGTAGACGTCCCCTGGCCGGGTGCGTTCTTTCTCGAACACTTTGTCGAGCAACCCGATCTCGGCGTAGTGATCGAAGACAAAGGTCTCCACGGGGATCTCGTGTACGATGAGCCCAGCGTCTGCCAACTTGGTCATCAGGTGGGCCTGTTCTTCCCGACAACGACGCTCCTCGTTCGGGTCGTAGATGAGCAACACGAAGGGCACACCGGCATGCAGAGCCAGCGTGTCCCGGTCGTTCAGGAGCAACCTCTCCAGATCGGCGAACTTATCAATCAGCGATAACGTTTGTGATGGCATAGACTACCTCACTCAGATCCTGGTAGACAAATCGCAGGTCGTAGATGTCGCCGGCGTGTCGGAAATGGATGAAACCCCCGTTGGCCGCGTCCTCAAGCAGGAAGATCACCTCACTCTCGCTCAGCAGAAACAGCCGCCAGTCAGTTGAGCAGATGAGCGATCTGCCCTGGAAGCCTCGATCCTTTTGGTGATAGAGAGCGTAGACGAAGGCCTCCCGGGTAACATAGACCTTGTGAAACGCCTTCTGCTTTGCGCCCGTCACCAGGCCAAAGTCGCGGATGGTTGACAGGTAGCCAGCGGTAAGCCTGCCCCGGGTCCTGGGGGACCAGCGAGCGATCTCAGGGTGGTCGGCCTCCCGTTGGCTCAACCATTCGTTGATGTCCACTTTGTCTATCGCTGTGCGGGCGCTCTGATACAATTCATAGGTGCAATAGGCGGTCAGATCGTAGAGGAGCGCGTCCACCTGGCAGTACTCATAGAGCAGCACCAAGTTCACAGCCGTGGAGTTAGGGCAGCGGGCCACTACACGTGCCAGATTGGCTACATGCTCCGGGTCTCGCCCGCTGATGTACCGGCGAAAGATCTCCTTCCAGTAGGTCATTCGAGAATGCCGGGTGCGATGGTCCAGCAGGTCATCCTCAATAACGGCTCGCCGAACTTGATCAGGATGCTGCCCAGCATCTATTTCCCGCAGGACGGTCTTGGTGTCGGAGAGATAGGCCCCTTTGCCGGCCAGGGTGCTGTTGTATTGCCTGTCAGTGGCCATTGTGGTTGAGTCCTTTGTTGTCGTCATCACTACCAGAAGGCGCAGGGCCATTGTCCCCAGAGTTGTTGGCCCAGGTTCCATGTTTCTTGCTACCCAGTTGCTCCATCTGCATCCTGTACCGCTCTATTGATGCAGGATCTACCATCCAGACGCTGGCGAATTTTTCGCCCGTGATCACGCCTTTGCTCAACAGGTTGCGGATATGAGACCCGGAATAGCCATAGCTCTCACTGGCCTCTTTGACCGAGATGAAGTTTCCTGGCATGTTTTTACCTCATCCTCGTGTGATCCAATATGTTCACCCAGGGGGATATTGTGTCAAACGTGGTAGTGTTCCTCTGGGGTGCGGTTGTCTGGTTGTTCATTCTATGGACCTCCGCTGAGGCAGGAACTTGTCAAGGAGGGGACAAAAGAGTGCAATCCAACGCACTTCTATCAAAGTAGATTATATCACTTTGGACAACTTGTGGCAAATGCGCCATAACTCGGTTTCTAATGAGATTAGGAATGTAGTGCCGAGCAGAAGTGCCGTGTGGAAGGGAAAGAGTCGGCCAAAATGAAGTTGATGAACGTGGCGGCAGGAGGTGACCAGTCCCGCCGCTGTAGGAGAGTGAGCGCAAACTTGTTGCTCGTAGCTGAAACATAATGCCCGCCGACGCCTGACAGCCGGCGGGCGTTATGGTAGCATTGGGGCCGCTGGAGCGTGTGCCCGCCCTGGCCGTTGCCTCGGGCTCCCGCATAGCCGCGAGGCTTTTTGTATGGGGATTGTAGCATGACATAGCAGGCAATGCAAATTGCTTTCATTGCCAGGGGCAGCCAGATTCGCACAAGTCGCTTCCGCGCTTGACATCCCTCTCATCGGCAGTATAATTAGAACAGATGTTCTATACTCGCGTAGGACGACAGCGGGGTGCGGCACGATGAAGATAGCCTGCCTCATGGCTCCCCATCTGCCGGTGCAGATGGAGCGACAACACGACCTCTCCCTGGCCAATGCCCCTCTAATTGTCGGCGGGCGGCCCTGGGACGCGGACGCAGTGCTCGATTGCTGCCCGCAGGCTGAAGCAGCCGGCGTCAGCACCGGGATGCGCATGAGCCAGGCCGAAGCGCTCTGTCCTGCTGCCCGCTTTGTCCCGGCTCGCGAGGAAGTCTATCGTGCCGCCCACGACGCGCTGACTGAAGCCGCCAGCCACTTCACCCCCACCGTGGAGACAGGCAGGTTGGGTCTCTTGTACGCCGAAGTGTCCGGCCTGGAGCGGTCCTTCGGCTCTGCTCAGGACAGGCGATTCGGCACCGATGCCCACCTGGCTCGCCAACTGGTGATGGAGGCGTGTCAGGCCCTTCGGCCAGGCTCACCGCCACGCCTGCCACGAGAGCCCCGCCACGAGTACTCGCGGTGGTACTCGCGGTGGCAGGGCAGGCCTCCGGGCTGGACGTGCGGGTGGGGTTAGGCAGCGGCAAGTTCGTAGCCGAGCAAGCCGCCCGCGCCGCCCAACCCGGCAGCGGATGTCTCGTGCCGCCCGGTGAGGAACGGGCCTTCGTCTCCTCGCTGCCTCTCTCTGCCCTCCCCGCCGACCTGGAGATGCGGCGCCGGTTGCACCTGTTGGGGGTGCGTACGCTGGGCGCGTTGGCGGCGCTGCCCCGCCTGGCCGTCGTGCGCCAGTTCGGCTCCCACGCCGGCCCGCTCCACGACCTGGCCCGTGGGATAGACCCCCGCCCTGTGCACGAGGAGGCCCCGCCGCTGGCGTTGGCGCGCATGCGTACCTTCAACGATTCACTGAGCGACCGCGCGCCATTGCTGGCCCACGCCGACCAGATGGCGGCCGAACTGGCCGAGACACTCTCCCGCCGGGGCTATCAGGCCGAGGGGCTCCGGCTGAGGCTTGAGGAGGAAAGCGGAGAGGAGCACGCTGCAGGTATGCCGGTCAAGCCCCCCTCGGCTGACGCAGGGAAACTCTCCCGCCTGGCAGGCCGCCTGCTGGGAGGACTGACGGTCGCCGGTCCGGTGACCGCCTTCTCTCTCACCGTCTACCCCCTGCGTTCCTTCCACCTGGGCGCGACCCAGTTGGCCCTCTTCGCTGGAGCCCCCGATGGTCCTCTCGGTTTCCCTTCGGCTTTGCTCACCGCCACGCCTGCCACGAGAGTACTCTCGCAGTGGAGTACTCGCGGTGGCAGGGCAGGCCCTTCGGCTTTGCTCACCGCCACGAGTACTCGCGGTGGCAGGGCAGGCGCTCAGGGCAGGCCCTTCGGCCTGGCTCACCGCCACGCCTGCCACGAGAGCCCCGCCACGAGTACTCGCGGTGGTACTCGCGGTGGCAGGGCAGGCGTCGGGAGCGGCTGCGCGAGGCGCTGCGGAGACTGCGGGAGCGTTTCGGAGAGATGATCATCGTCGTCGCATCGCTGATCGGCCCGCCGCTGCCCCTCCCGGTGCAGGTCACCACCGACCCGCAGGGGATGCCCCGCGCGCTCGTCTGGCGCGACCGCATCCGGGAGGTCGTGGCCGTCTACGAGGTCTGGCGGGAGCGCAGACAGTGGTGGAGCCGGCCGGTCGAGCGGGACTACTTCCGCCTGGAGACCGGTGACGGGCAGGTGCGGGTCGTCTTCTGCGACGTGAGGGCCGGCCGATGGCTGCTGGAACGGCGGCACATCTAAGCCCCCGGCCTCCCACTCCCGGCTACGTCGAACTCCACGCCCATTCCGATCACTCCCTCCTCGATGGTGTTCCCTCTCCCGAGGCGCTCGTGGCTCGGGCGGCGGACCTGGGAATGGACGCGCTGGCGCTCACGGACCACGATGCGCTCTACGGGGCGGTGCGCTTCGTGCTGGCGGCGCGGGAGGCGGGAATCAAGCCCATCCTGGGGGCGGAGATGACGCTCGAAGATGGCTCTCATTTGACGCTGCTGGTCGAGACGGCGGAGGGGTACAGTAACCTGTGTCGCCTGATCACGCTGGCACGGCGCGGGCAGGAGAAGGGCGTTGCCCGACTGTCCCGGCGCGACCTGGCCGCTCACGCCGGCGGGCTGATCGCGCTCTCCGGCTGTCGCCAGGGGGAGATCCCTCGGCTGCTGACCGCGGGCAGGTTCGAGCGAGCGATGGAGGTCGCCCGGGGCTACGCCCGGGTCTTTGGCCCTGACCGCTTCTTTATCGAGGTACAGCGCCACTACCGGCGGGGCGACAATCGTCTGCTGAGCCGCCTGGTGACGCTCGCCACCCGCGCCGGGCTGGACGTGGTCGCCACCGGAAACGTCCACTACCTCCACCCTCAGCAGCGGGAGGTCCACGACATCCTGACCTGCATCCGGCACCGCACGGCGCTGGAGGACGCCAGGGACTCGCTGCGGCCCAACGCCGAGTACACACTGCGCTCGCCGCAGGAGATGGCGGCCCTCTTCGCCGACCTTCCCATCGCGCTGGAGAACAGTTTCCGCATCGCCGAGCGTTGTGCCCCGGCCACCGACTATCTCCCCTCTGGGTCTCAGACGCTGCCCTGCTTCCCGGTCCCAGGTGGTCGGTCCGCGGATTTCTACCTGCGCGAGTTGTGCCTGCAGGCAACGCGGCACCGATATCCCAATGCACCTCCCCCTTCCTCCCACCCCATTGGGGGCTCCCCCCCTTCCTCCCCCCCACTGGGGGGGAAAGAGGGGGGGCTGGCGCGGGAACTGGCGGTCATCGAGCAGGCCGGGCTGGCCGACTACTTCCTCATCGTCTGGGACATCGTCCGCTTCGCCCGTCATGCCGGTATCCGCTGCCAGGGGCGGGGCAGCGCTGCCAACTCGCTGGTCGCCTACCTCCTGGGCATCAGCCCCATTGACCCCGTCGCCTGCGATCTGGTCTTCGAGCGATTCCTCTCACCAGAACGGCGCGGCCCGCCCGATATTGACGTGGACTTCGCCGCCGACCGGCGGGAGGAGGTGATCCAGTACGTCTACCAACGCTACGGAGAGGCGCACGCGGCGATGGCCTGCACGCTGGTCACCTTTTGCGCCCGCTCCGCCGTGCGCGACGTGGCCCGCGTGTTGGGCTTCACCCCTGCGCTGGTCGAGCGGCTGGCGGGCGCGTTGGACGTGGGGGAGGCCGACAGCGTCGAGGAGTCGCGGGGGCTGGTCGAGGCCTTTGGTGCGGATTTAGCGGGAAAGCCATTCCAGCACCTGCTGCGCATCGTGCCGCAACTGGACTCCATCCCACGCCACCTGGGCATCCACAACGGGGGGATGGTGCTCTCCGGCCCGTCCTTGTATGACCTGGTTCCGGTAGAGCCAGCGGCAATGGAGGGCCGGGTCGTCACCCAATGGGACAAGGACGCGCTGGAGGGAACCGGGATGATCAAGATTGACCTCCTGGGGCTGCGGATGCTGTCCGCCATCGAGGACGCGGTGACCATCGTCGAGGCCCAGACCGGGGAACGGCCCAATCCTTCGGCAGGTGGCTCGACAGGCTCACCACACCGCTCAGGACAAAGCCTGGAGGCGCTGCCTCTTGGAGATGAAGATGGCGATCCAGAGGTATACGACATGCTCTGCCGGGGGGAGACGGTGGGCGTCTTCCAGGTGGAATCCAGAGCCCAGGCCAGCCTGATCCCCCGCTTCCAGCCCCGCATATTCGCCGACCTGGTGATCCAGATCTCGCTCATCCGCCCTGGCCCGATCCAGGCGCAGATGGTGCATCCCTACCTGCGCCGCCGCCAGGGGCTGGAGCCGGTGACGTACCTCCACCCGCTGTTGGAGTCAGCGCTTGCGGAGACGCTGGGGGTGATCGTGTTCCAGGAGCAGGTGCTGAAGGTGGCGCGGGACCTGGCGGGCTTCACCCCGGGGCGGGCGGAACTGCTGCGGAGGGCGCTGTCGCACAAGCGGGCCGACGAGCAGGTCGTGCGCTTCCGCGAGGAGTTCATCGCCGGGGCCGCCGCCCGGAGCGTGGCGCGCCCGGTGGCCGAGCGGGTGTTCAGGCAGTTGCGGGCCTTCGGCGGCTACGCCTTCCCCAAGAGCCACGCGGCGGCCTTCGCCGTGCTGACTTACCAGTCCGCCTGGCTGCGGTGCTACCACCCGGCCGCTTTCTTCGCCGCACTCCTGCGCCACCAGCCGATGGGCTTCTACCCGCCCCACGTGATCGTCTCTGAGGCCCGCCGGTGCGGGGTCGAGATCCGCCCGGTGGACGTGGAGGGTTCCGATCTGCGGGCAACCGTCGAGGGGCAGGCGCTGCGGCTGGGTCTGGCAGTCGTGACCGGGCTGGGAGAGGCGGGCGGGCGGAGTCTCGTCGAGGCGCGGCGCTTCGGCCCCTTCCGCTCGCTGGCCGATTTCTGCCGCCGCACGAGGTTGGGCCGGCGGGCGGTGGAAGCGCTCATCTGGGCCGGGGCCTTCGACGGCTGGGGGGCGCCGCGACGGCAGTTGTTGTGGGACCTGAAAGCAGCGCTGGAGGCGGCAGAAGGGCCGCCCCCGCTTCCGCTACCGTCTCCCGATGAGCGCCCGCGCTTTGGTTTCCTTTCGGCGAAAGGGCGGCTTTGGACCGAGGTGGCCCACACCGGCGTGAGTGCCCACGAGCACCTCACCGCGCTGGTGGGCGACAAACTGCGGGCGATGGGGATCACGCCCAGCGGGGCGCTGCCAGACCTGCGAGACGGGTGCAAGGTGTGGGTGGGCGGGGTGGTCGTCTCGGCCCAGCAGCCGCCGACGGCCAGGGGCACGGCCTTCCTGGCGCTGGAGGACGAAGGAGGGCTGATCAACGTGGTGTTGAGGCCGAAGGTGTACGAGGCCAGCCGCAAGGCGCTGAAGTCGCCGTTCGTGGTCGTCGAGGGGCGGTTGCAGAAGCGCGGTCAGGCGATCAGTGTCCTGGCCCACCGGGTGATCCCGCTGGAGGTGGAATAATGATGGTTTGTTTGTCCATTAGAAGACTCTGTACTATAATCTGAACGAAGTGTAAGACTTTTCGTCCTGTCCTCCCTGAACGGGAAGAACGAAAAGTAAGGAGTAGCCAGATGCCCGTGTTGGAAAGAGTCCGGTCCGATTTGCTGCCTCCTCAGATCAAGAAGCGCTGGAACCTTGAAGAGGGAGAGGAAATCTACCTCAAGGTCATCCGCGCTGGCGATGTTGCCCAGGTCAAGCGGAAGATGCGCGAGCACGTGGGGCTGAGCCACACCGAGATGGAGATCGCCGCCGATCTGGGCCTGATTGTCCGCGATCAGTTCTGGTATTGGACACCGGAAAGCCAAGCCAAGGTGCGCCGGGCTGAGGCGGACTTGCAGGCGGGCCGCTACGAGACCTTTGAGTCGGTAGACGATCTCCTCGCAGATCTGGACATAGAGAGCAGATCCTGGGCTACCCCAGGTGTATGTAGAACTCCTTGGGACTGAGCTCCTCGAAGTCTTCCTTGGAAACCAGGTGACTTCTCAGATCAAGGCAAAGGTCGCATCTCGAAACGTAACCCGTCGGAGACTCCTGGTAACCGAAATCCTCTGCGAAATGCAAGAGCCCCCGCATATCTCCGGCAATCAAGAACCTCAGAACCGGGTGTTCGTCCAAATCTATCCCTTCTTCCACGAGCGCGTCCAGCTCCTTCCAATGGCCCAGGGAGATCCCACCGCAGTAGCCCGGCATGAAGTTCCCGTAGTTGTCGAAATGGTTGTGCCAGTCTCTCAGGAACGGTGGCCGGCAAGGCTCGTCAAAGAAAGCATGTGCAGGGTACGCGGGGTAGAACTCCCTTAATCGTCGAGCAGCCCTTCCCATCAAGAACAGCTCCACCTGCTCTGTCAGATGCTCACCCCTTGTCAGCTCCAGGTAATCTTCGAGAGGTATCCTTTCTTTGATGCCCAACTCCCTAAACCGATGATAGTACGCCAACTGATAGACCACGACGTTTCTGCCGAACACTTGCTGGCTGATCCTGATACATCGCTCTGTTCTCTCAAAGGGGACGTATTCGGCATAGAAAGGGTTCACCGAGATCAGGATGCCTTTGAGACCTGCCGTCTTGAGGAGTTCTAGCCTTTCTCTGGTCGTCTCATTACTGCTACACCAAAAGCAGTTTGTCTCGACGAAGGTCGAGGGGATCTTCAGTGCCTCGGCCATCTCCACTGCTTCGGCCAGGAGCCCGAAGTTCAAGAAAGGCTCTCCCCCGGTGAAGTGAAGCCCGTAGTTCAGGCTTATGGCCTGATCTCCCCAGGGGCCTGGTCTTATTTTCCCGGCAAGCCGAGACAGGACCGCTTCCAGGTCTTCTCTTGGAATCCAATCTCCCTTCCATTTTGGTGAGCAGGCGTACATGCAATGCCGGCACTCGGCGGAGCATTTGTAGGATAGGAGTAGTCCTCCGGAAATCGGCTGCGGCACCTTTGCAGTTGTCATCTTAGGCCCTGCCTGTCAAGGGTCCTCAGAACTTGCCGGTAGCGCTCTGTCGTTCACATCTGGCTGTTTTCGACGATCAGATCAAAGCAAGAGGCCCAGCCTCCCACGCCGAGCCCCTTCTGCACACATCGCTCCTGCTACGGACGATATCGTCGTGGGCACTTCTTCCCTATCCCTGCCTTGTGCCGGTAGAAGTAAGTCACCTGCCCATCCATCCTCCGCCGCTTGCGCTTCTTGACCGCTCCACCGCAGGATGGGCAGACAGCCTCCTCCGGCGAGTCTGGCCCGGCCAACACCAGCCGCCCCTTTACCATCGCTTCTCGCATTGTCTGGAACCCTGTGCCAAGTCTGGCCGTCGTCATACCCCGCGGCCGGCAGACCTGCAGCCGCCGAGGACTGTGCCGACGGTGGGAAGATCATCCGGTGGTTTCGTCATTGCCTGCTCTTCCCGCACAGGCTATTGTTCCGGCAGCGTCTCCAGCATCTTCAACAACTGGCTCCTCTGGCGTTCGGTCTTACTCTCCTGGAGTGCCGCGAGCATCCCGCGCAGTACGTCACGCTGCCCAGGTGTCAGCCGGGGCTGCCCCACAGCCTCCAGGCTCTCATCGTACATATCCACGAAAGTCGCGATGACCGTTTCCGTGTTGGGTTTCTGTCGTCTGGGCATTTCGGTATCCCTGCCCGGCGCGTCTGGTTGCCAGGCAGCGTCGGACGTCCCTTGAATTGTCCGGTATTGCCGTCCAGATGGAGTTGGCTGTGCCGCCAGTCTCGTGGGCTCTATTATACTCGTATCGTGGAGTCAGGAAAGTGGCGACCGGCTCGCCTGGTCTCACTCGGGTAGCGCAGCGGACCACGCAGTACCTCAGCGCCTGCTTCCCCGGCTATGTTGGCCACTTCTTCGGCGTTGGCGGGGTGTAGGAATTCCATCGACTTCTCCTCCTGGTAGTCTGCCTACATTGACAATGTCATTTAGTGCCCGGCACTAGAAAACCGGCCTGCGCGGCAGTGTAGGAGGCGTCTCCAGACGCCGAAATCGGGTTCTGGAGAACCCTCCTACGGAAACATGACATTGTCAAACTACTCAAAGCAGAAAGCCCGGCCTTTCATGTTCCCTGTCGCTCGCTGTCAGGAGGAGGGGTTGTATCGCAGCGGGCACTTCTCCCCCCCCCCATCTCGTGCCTACAAAAGTAGGTCACCCGCCCATCCATCGGCGTTGCTTGCGCTTCTTCACTACTCCACCGCAGGAGGGGCAAACAGCCTCCTCTGCTGAGTCTGGCCCGTCCCGGTTGGGAAGAACAGTTGCGTCGCAGGAACATGTCACCCACACTTACTGCACTTCGCTAAGAGCAGGCATCAGTCGGAGCAAATCTTCAGCAAACGCACTCCTATGAAGTCCATTTCTGCCCGCTTCCAACATCTCTAGTCCCAACAGGATAATCTTGTCGTACACCTGGTACTCATCTTCGCTCCAGTCTGACAAGACATCCGTGATACTCCTAGTAATTTGCGCTGCACTCGAATAGCGAGTTTCCACCCCCCTGAGTAAATCAAGTAGGAGGCGGCACTTATCAAAGAATGCCCTTCCCTTCTCGGAATAACTCAAAACGAGCATCCGCTTCGATAACTCTCTCTCCAGGATTGCGTAGTCCTGGGCCAAGAGAGCATCAAGGAAGAGGCCATCAGCATCAACAGGATCACCAAACAGGTGTGGTATCCAGTTATCGAGCAGGCCACCGAGAGCCTTGAGGAAACCAGTGACCTTATGCGACACAGGAAGGATTTCTGGGGGACGGCTTGCACGTCTTCTCGCCAGCGCGTCTTCTACCTGCCGCTGGGTTACGCACAGAATATTCTTTTCCTGGCACAACTTCTCGGCTTCCTCTTGGAAGCAAGTGGCCACCATGATGCCCAGACAGGGACGCTCCATCCTCTGCCACGACTTAAGGCGCTTATCGAATGTCTGCACGTGCTTAAGTGTGACTCCATCTTTCACGTGCTTGCACTCAACGGCTATCTCCACAGGAGAGTATGTCAGGCAGATATCCGTGCGTGTTGCAGGGTGCTCCTCTTGCGCAGTGAACCCCAATTCCAGAAAATAGTCCTTGATGGCGTGCTGGAACGCATAACCTCGCTTAGATGGAGAAAGTGCCACGTAACTTACCCTCCTTGAGTAGTCTGATCAGTTCTGCCTCAGCTTCCTCATCGAATTGGACCCCGAATCTCTGCTCATAGGCTGTCACAAGCTCCGAAAAGGCCAAGTGTGGCTGTGACAGCAAAGTCACTTGTATCCTTGCGGATTGAGATCCCTGTGCTTGTTCGAGGTGGCTTATCACATTATCCACCGCTTGCCTGGTCGTGTTGAGGGATTGAACAAAATTCCCCTCGTTCCGTTGGACTGCAGCCTTGTCCAGCATCTGGTGGGTTTGTGCTCTGACAGGAGAAAGAGAATGCTCGAATCGCCCCACTACCCTATGAGCCTTGTCAATCCTGTCTGTGCACTCTTTCTCAGCCAACGACTTGAGTTCACCCACTGCTTCATCAACCGACATCTTGTCATCTTCTTGGGTCTTCTTCAGCAATTCCAATGCCTTGCCAGTGTCTTTTGGAAAGCGCTGGAGGAGATTCTTTTCCAGACCTTCTATTTGCCTGGCCAGCTTAGCAGCACGGTCTTGCACGCTGGTACCCTCGAACTTGCTCACATCAAAACGTCTTTTCAGTTGCTCCAACCAGTTATCTAGTTCGCTGATTCCTTTCAGACACTGTCCAGCTTGCTCCACGTGATCCTTGGCCTTTTGGTGTCTCTCTTCTGCATCCCCATGGGTTTCTGCTCGATAGATCTCCTGCACTCTCTTCTGGAGTTGAAACCGAAAGTCCCCCAGGAACTTCTCGCAGGTGGCTCCGAGGCAGTAAAAGCTCAGTGGTGCGAAAATCTTTTGGCTCAACTCAGATTTGTGGGGTAACATCAGGTGCCTCCGCACTCCACTAAGACCTGTAGACGAAAGTGCTCGAACTTGTGGAAGCCAAATGCCCGATTGATGATGCCCCGGATAGCCCGATTGATTCCCTCCACGAACCCCTGGGTTACACCGTCAACGAAGTAATTGAGGAACTCCCGCCACCAGTTGCGTAAGGTCTTGGCAAACCGTTTCAAGTATCGAATCCCACTTGCTTCAGCTCTCAATACCCAAGATCGCAGGAAACGTTGAGCCCGGTCTCGATTCTTGATCTTTTCGCACACAGTGCGGAGTTCTTCCTTGAGCAAGTAGACCGTGCGCAGTTCCTCTGATGCCTCCAAGATACACTGTAGCTTGCTTTCCCCTTCTGTTTTGAGGTCGCAGCGATTCTTGAGCAATATCCACCGGCTGTTCTTCAAGAGTTCCTGCAATGCCTCATCGCCATTCTTGCGCAAGTTGCGACGCAGCAAGTCCAACTGGTGATTGAGTTGCTTGACCACATGGAAACGGTCGGCAACAATCTCGGCGTGGGGGAGTTTGTTGCGCACAGCCTGGCGATAGGCTTCCCACATATCCATCGAAACTACCTTGATCGCTTGTCGTTCTTCTTCGCTCAATTCGTCCAACCATTGCTCCAAAGTAGCTTTCAAACGATTGGGGAGCACCGCAATGACGCGGTGTCGCTCAATATCTGAGAGTACCAGCGCGTATTCCTTGTCGCCCAGGTAGATTTCGTCAATCCCCAGCACCCGCACCGGTCGCCGCTCAGATCGCCGCACGGCTCGTTTGGCCCATCTCTTGAAGATGCCTAACACAGTTTCCTCGTGCAATCCCTCTTGCAGTGCTACCTGCTTGCGCGTCATCTTCCTCTTGTGGATGCACTCATAGATGTATTGCTCAAACGCAAGCGTCTGCCGCCGCTTCGGATCAATCCAATCCAGCACTTCGGTGAAGGGCTCGCCACACACGGTACAGTCAAAGCGCCTCCGCGAAAAATGGATGATGGTACGTATCCCCCAAATGTCCAGATGACGCACACTTCGCTTCTCACTGTCATAGCCACCAACCATAGCCTCTCCACAGCGAGGACAAATCGCTACCTCGTGGCAGTGTTCACAAAACAAATGCAGATATTCCTGTCCTGCCTGCTCTTCGACGGCAAACCCCTCCACTCGCATCCCTGGTAAGCCCAGCAACTCGGTCAACGTTTCTGGGGTCACGGCTTTGATGTCCAAATCTACCACCCTATCTTTGGCCCGTGCAGCATCGTTGACAATTCTCTTCTTGGGAGCATCCAGTAGCAACACCTGTCCACCTCCTTGAATGAGTCTGGCAGGTATTGTACCCCGTATCCGCCTTCTTGCACGGCTATGCTACCCCACAAATCTGAGTAGACCCTATATCTTTAGTATCCACTTCCTGTCTCTCTACAGGCTCTTATTCTTATCTTGACCTTCTCGACTTTGTATTCTTACATACTTGGCTTTTCTGTTCTACATTCACACATACCTTTGGGTCTATCTCTCCCTTGGTCTCCTGGCTCTATCTTGATTCTCTCACCCTGGCTATCCATCGATTCTAGATATGATCTCTCTAGTCTCCTTGTACTTCCATTTCCCCTGACTCTACCCTCATTCGACTTCCGCTTCATCGAACCCAACCTGGAGATATGGGCAACCGATGCGCAGGTGAACGTGATTGCCATCAACTGGCGAGAGCGGGCCATCCTGCTAAGGGAATGCAAATGGGGGGTGAAGACAGCAGGGCGCTCCGTGATCCGGGAGTTGGTGGAGAAGGCGCAGCGCGTCGTCCCGGGGGAGCGCTGGCGGGTTCACTATGCCTTCTGGCTCTCTGGTAGTTCGCGTGGTATCCCCCACATCTGGGGTATGGTATAATCGGCGAAAAGTCCTGGAGGTTATGCTATGTTGAACATTGTGGGTCTCAAATCACGCGACATGATTTCA
>Ga0075114_10000398_pt1 | contig 27222 bp, 27 predicted proteins | sample AntAceMetag02UKM_FD_69784 | JGI IMG/M metagenome (GOLD analysis project Ga0075114, IMG submission 69784) | Saline lake microbial communities from Ace Lake, Antarctica - Antarctic Ace Lake Metagenome 02UKM | ecosystem: Environmental > Aquatic > Non-marine Saline and Alkaline > Saline | place... | reverse complement strand
ATGTGGGCATTTGCTCCTCCGATGAGTAAGGGGATTTGTAACTCGCTGTATTGTACACCCTATCGCTTCAGATGGGTAATGGGCTATCTCAAAAACGGAAGTTGTTTCTTGACGCCCCCTTAGCTCCGTCACCGAAAGATCACAATGCAACAGCCCCCCACCCGCTCATGAGTGCATGACCTGTGCTTGAGAACGGAGCTCTTGAGCTAGAAACGAGTTCCCTAACGCACTTCAACGTCAGCATGCAGCTCAACAGAATCATCTCCTCTACGCAGTGGCACACGCTCACCACTGGTCAAGTCATAGAAACCAACCAGAAGCGAATACGAACCTGGGGGCGCATCGGGAGAGATCTGCAGCGAATGCCTATCCTGAATCACCTCTCCCTCTTGCCAGCGCGACGTCGGGAAGCCACCCATATCTGGCTGAGCATCGTGCTGCCCGTACAGTGCACCCTCACCGCTAACCAGGTGGACGAACACCGCATAATCGGCTTCGAGCGGACGCTGCGTTCTCCAGTACAGGATAATATCCAGATGGCCTCCGGAACGCACATTTCGATCGAGAATCTCGTAACCGACTAGCTGCAATCCGTTCCTCCAGATCGCATCTTGTCGCGTTATACCAGATGGCGGCTGAAACGACCGCAAAGATTCCACACGCTTGGGCATCCCACCCGCATCCGTGCAAAAAGTCATCAGCTCAACCAATGTGCCATCGTCGGCATAAGGGAGCAACAACGGCCCAGCAAGTACTTTCGGCTGCAACCTGGCACTCACGTCCCACGGGTCATCGTCTCTCAACGCGCCCAGGGCCACACTGTAGCAATCGAACTGGGCGGTCCACCAAGGCATGTTGCTGATCTCCATCTTGATGGTTTCGCCCACCTGCCACTTTGACGTGGGATACCAGTATTGGACGATGCCCGGTTCCTTGTCAAGGTCCGCCCCCCCGATAACCTGCCGGCGATCGTCCAGCAGATAGAGAGCGACTTGGTAATCCTCATCCATTGGCTTCGTAGCCTGCCAGTAGAGGGAAAACCGCAGCGGTGTTTGAGGCATCTCCGTACGTCGCCCAGCAAACAGGTCGAAGCCAACCAGACGCAGGCCATCGCCAAATTCGATGTCAACTGGATACTGGGGCTGCTGGACATCGCCACCCTGAGCCTCGTCCAGGGTAACGCGGGCAAAACTGTAGAACTCGTCAGGCAATGTTGTAAGCCCTGGAACTGCCGCGCGCCTAAAGAGCAGATAGCCATCCTGGGCACGTATCAAACCGAATTCGTCACCCTCCAACAGATCCTGAACAATCCCATAAAGACCGCCCTCGTTGGCCAGCGAAGATACATCCAGAAAGACGTATTCGGCTTCACCGATGTAAGGGAAGCGGTAAAGCGTCTTGCGTCCGCTCACCTGAGGATTCAGATGCCGTTGCGCGGATACGGCAGCATGGAGAGGTATCTCACGCGCCATCGCTGCACCCAGCCGATGGTGCGGTGTAACGCGATAGCCCTCAAAACCGCGCGCCAACGGCGTGTAACCATGATAGTAGTGATAATACCCAGTGGTGCCGAGCACGCATACCGCCAGAAAAAACGCGCTTACCCTATAACGCAGGCCAGATATGGCAGACAACTTGCGCGCAAGCCAGGCGGCGCCCAAGATCGCAGAGATCATGACCCCGGGCAGCAATGGCGCGACGTAGTGATACTTCTGGACAAAGTGCATGGGCTCGTGATTGCCGAGCAGATTGATCGCCAGATCGGGAAAGGAAAATGACAGCGTCAGCGGGCTCAACAGAGAGAGAAATCCCACCGGCGTGAAAAGGTCAATCAAGTACTTGATGTTGCGTTCGCTGAACAGAGTCGTCACCAGCTTCAGCGGACTAACAGGCAAGACTGCTGCCGAACCGGCAGACAGATTCGCCAGATCGCCGTAGTAGCTCAAATATGGCGAGCCTGCACCTTCGAAATGCGGGATCACAAAGAATACCGCCAGCACAAACCAAACCACGGCCACGCTGGTCAATGCCAGGCCGTGGACGACTTGCCGTTGTCGAAAACGCCGAAGGACGGATGAGCAGCGCCCGATGGCCTTTTCGTCACTGGACGTCAAGCGGAGACCAGCCTGGATCATGCCCCAGAAGGCGAAATACAGGCCTATCAGGATCACAGTCAAAGGAACTTCTTCTTTGGTGGCCATGGCCAAGATAGCAAACAGCCATAACAGCCCCCATCGGCGCGCCTGGCCGAAGTAGAAAGCGAAGAGAAGAAAAGGCGCGGCCATCGCCACGGCGTGAAACTCCCACAGGTTTGCCGCCTCGAGCCCTGGGAAGAGCAGATAGACAGCAGTGAAAGCTATGCCGCTGAGATTGCCGCCCAAGCGTTGGCTCGCCAACCAGAAAACGGGCCAAGCGCCGAGCGCCAGGACCACCGTTTGCAGCACCAACAAGGTTTCGGGCCGCTGCCACAGCCAATAGAAGGGTGCCATCAAGAAGTAGATGGGCTCAACGTGCATCGCCAGCCGGCTGTCGGTGGCCAATGTGAGTTCAACCCCGCGCCAATTCGTGAAGTAGAGCGGGCGCCCGTGGACTGTGTTCCACATGGCCTGGTTGACGTTGCCCATGTCATAGGCGTCGGTTCTCAAGGCCTGATGACGCGTGACCGACAACCAACTGAACAATCCGATATAGGTCAACACGAGAGCCCAGACAATCGCACGAGCCCAGGCCGGGTTGATGTCGGGCTCTCTTCTCATCTCTGCACCTTCACTTTGCCCAGCACGATCCCCGCATCGCTAAGCCCGACGTTCAGCCGGTCGCCGGTGGCCGGCGAGTACAGACCAACCTCGATCTCATAGACGCCGACCGGGACGCCGAACCGAGCTTCAACTGGCAGGGTCAGTTGGTAGTGGTCTTCGATGATCAGCCCCGGCCGCCAGGTCGAGGTGGGAGACTGACCATCCTGAGGCTGATCGTCCTCCTGCGCCCAGACCTGGTCGGGCGGCAGCAGCAGGTGGGTGAACACGGTGTAGTCTTCCTCCATCGGCGAGAGGGCCAGCCAGTAGAGGGTAACGTGGAGCGTCTCGCCTGGGTGTACGACCCGCCGATCCAGGTCGAAGCCAACCAAGGCAAGCTTGCCCTCGAAATCGAAGTAGACTGGGTTGGGCAGCCCTACACCGCCCTCAGCAGGCACAACAGAGACGGCGCCCAGACTCACACTGTCGCCGCCATCGGCGGTTGGCAACCGTGTCCCGCTTTGGGCATCGTATAGGCCGATCCGCAGGCGAGTCTGACAAGGAGCCGGGGCAATGGACGGGATCTGGACGGTATGTTGGTCAGGAACTACTGAGCCCACCGGCCAGCGGCTGGTGATACCGTTTCCTCCGGCGGGGTGGCTATCCCGCTGAGCAACGATCAACCCGTTATCATCCACGAAGTGGATGAAAACGCTGTAGTCTCGATCCATAGACACCACAGCCTGCCAGTAAAGCGTCAAATGCAGCGCTTCCCCTGGCTGCACGCTTTCCTCGTGCAACTCGTAACCCAGTAACTGCGCGTGCCCCCCGAAGTCGGCCGTGAGAGGTAGGGCGTGGGGAGGGAGGTCGGCGAGCAGAGGGGGCGGGGCATAGGCTGGGGCAATGTAGCGAAACGGAACCCACGCAGCCAGGGCAAAGAGGCCAGCGGCCAATACCCCGGCCCCAACTTGCCGCCCGCGATCAGACAGACGCGCAATTCCCTGAGTCAGACCGGCGGCCAACAGCACTGAGGCGGCGGAGATGGCCGTGAAGAGAAGCCGTCCCTGGGGGTACCTTTTCTGGCTCCAGCCCACCAGGGCCGTCACGACCATCAGGCTCCACAGGGCCAGCCAAGCCAGAGCTGAGAGACCGGTGCGGTCATCTCGTCGCAGTCGTCGGATGACCAGGAGCCCCAGACCAGCTACACCGGCCACGGTCAATCCGGTGTAGACAGCGTACAGCCAAGGCTCGGCCACCACGTTGAACCAGCCGAAGACGGCCCAGGCTGAGCGGTACACCCCCTCGGCCCGAGCCAGCAATTCTGCTAGGGCCGGGCCTTCAGCCCGGGCCGGCAGAACGGCGTACATGGCGGCCAGGCCGAAGGGATCGCCATAGAGGCGCCAGTTGCGCCAGTACCACCAGCCGCCCACAGCCAGTAGCGGTATGCTCACCAACACTCCCCAGCCCATCAGAGCGCGAAGCGACCGCCGCCGCCAGGCAGTCACCATCAGCAGCAGGGCTATGAAGGGCAGCAGTATCAGTCCGTTCAGCTTAGACATGGCCGTCAGGCCGGCGATCAGACCCAGCAGGGCCAAGTGGCCAGGCCTGATTCTTCGTTGCCAGATGCGCAAAAGCAGCAAGACGGCGATAGAGGATAGCAGGACAACCAGATTGTCGTTGTTCACCGAGGCGCTGATGAAGATGAACTGAGGGTTGAAACCGTTGATCACTGCGGCAACCGTAGCCAAAGCCCGCTGCCCGGGGAAGATGCCCAGGGCGGTCAGGTAAGTGCACAGCACGGTCGCTGCCCCCATCAAAACGGAGAGCAGTCGTATCAGGTGCACGGCCAGGACGGTGCCGCGATAGGGGAAGGCCTCGAAGCTAGTGTGGACCATCATGTTCTTGTTATCAGCAGCGTCGGCCTGCCCCACTGCGGCATGGGGGTTGTAGCGAATGACGGCGTCGGCATCGCCGGTATCTATCCAGAAGGTGAGTCCAGCTCCCAGCAGGTAGTAGAGGGGCGGCTGGCTTCCCTCTTGGTGCCAGGGCATCTCCGACACCAGATCGCTGACCGGCAGCCCGTGGCCATCAGCCAGATACTTAACATACTGATAGTGCCACACCTCGTCTGGCGACTCGAAGAGGGGATTGACGATGCTATAGGTCACCCCCAGGTCGAGGAAAGCGATCAGGATGAGGATGATGGCAGTGTGTTGTCGTGCAAGATAGGTGATTGATCGTCGCATGTTACGCTTCTATTGAAAACGGTCAGAATCCGTCAACCGATGGAGCAGATAACGACGAGACAGAATTGGCCTGATCCGCTCAATGCTTGGTTCTGGCCGCGCCGGGTTGGGGCACACGAGTATCAGGCGGGGATGCTGCCATCAGGTTGTTTCCATCGCCGCGCCAGGGCCAGGCCCGCCAATCCCAGTCCGCCAAAGAGCAATGATGCCAGCAGGGTCAGGATGTTGACAGCGAAGCCGCTGGCGATGGCCGTTTGCTTGTCGAACCCCACCAGCATGAATCCTGCCGTCCAACCCACTTCGTGAGCCCCCAGGCCGCCCACGGTGACGAAGGGAATCGCTTTGGATAGCACGGCGAAGGTGGCGCCCACGATCACTTCCGCCATGTTCGTCCGGATCCCCACCGCAGCCAGGAAGGCCCAGAACCAACCAAAGGTCCCCAGCCAGATCACAAGTGACCATAAGACGGTCAGGCCATAGGTGTGGACGGAACGGATGGCTTCAAGGGCCCGCACTGCTCCCCGGCACGCACGTAGGATAAGGCCAGAGAGGGTCTGGTTCTTCAACCAGCGGTGTCCCATCAGTCGTTCCAGCAACCCCAGTCCCCATTGCCCTAGCCAGGGGATGGCCACCAGCACAGCCACGGTCAGCAACAGGAAAAGGGCTACCGTCAGTACGATCCAGAGGGCGAAGCCAGGCAGGTGGGACAAAGATAGGAGGGCAAAGATCACGAACAAAGTAGCCACAGCCAGGTAGTCGAAGATACGAGCCACCACCAGCACCGCCGCCGCCTCACCAGCCGGCATGTCGTGCTGATCCCTCATCATGTAGACAAAGGTGGCCTCGCCGGCGCGGAAGGGAAGCACATTGTTGAACATGCTCAGAGCGAAGGCGATGGCCAGCAAGGTCGAGAAACGACCGGAGCGGAAAGGGAGCAGATGGGCAAAGCGGAAGGCCCGGCAGACGTTGGTGGCCACATAGCACAGCCCACCGACGGCCAACCAGGGAAACGATATACCCGCCAGCAGGCCGATCACCTCTGCCAACGAAATCTGGGACAGCAACAGGGCCACGAGGCCAACCGTCAACAGCAGGGGTAGGATTCTCTTGAGGAAGACGGAAGCCCGGTTCAGTTTTCGTCCCCTTCCCCTGCTTGCTCCCACGGCCCCGATCCGGTTGGCGCTACCCCTTGAGCCCGCTCCAACTCCAGTTTCTTGACCCGCAGCAGCACCTCCTCGCTGAGACGGCGGTTGATGGAGACCAGGTCGGCCAGCAGACCGATGAGCAACATCTGAACGCCCAGCACCAGCAATACGCCTGCGAACACCACGGACTGGATGTGACCCTTCCCTTCGCCCAGGAAGAAGAAGTACAGGTACCGCACGCCAAGCAGCACACTGACCGCCAGTACCACGGCTCCGATGATGGAGAAGACCCGCAGCGGCTCGTACATGGCGTAGATCCGCAAGATGGTGATAGTCGAATGGCGCAGGTAATCTGGAACACTGCGGATCAGCCGAGACGCACGGGTCTGTTCGTTGGTTGTGATGGGCACATGGGCCAGAGCGATCCCTCTCTTGCCAGCCTGGATGATCGTCTCCAAGGTATAGGTATAGTCGAAGACGACGTTGAGGGCCAGTGCTGCTTCCCTGCTGTAGGCCCGGAAGCCGCTGGTGGCATCGGGGATGCGGGTGCCGGAAGCCTGCCACGCCACCCAACTGCCGACCCGCTGCAGCAGTTTCTTGCCTCGCGAGAAGTGAGAGACGTTATCCGTCTGACGGTCGCCCACCACCATGTCGGCCTGATCGGCCAGAATGGGCTGGATCAGCCGTTCGATGTCGCTCCCCCGGTACTGGTTGTCAGCATCGGTATTGACGATAATGTCTGCTCCCAGCCTCAAACTGGCGTCAAGCCCTGCTACAAAAAGCCGCGGCCAGCCCCCGATGCTGCCGCAAGCGGACGACGTGATTCACCCCGGCTGCCTGAGCCACCTCCACCGTCCGATCTGTGCTGCCGTCGTCTATGATCAGGGTTTCAACTTCATCTACTCCGGCGATCCGATGGGGGATGTCGGCGAGGGTCAGGGGCAATGCCTCTTCCTCGTTCCAGCATGGGATCTGGATGATCAGCTTCATTGAGCCTTTGCCTACTCCTCATTTGCTGACGCAATTGTACTTGATATAAGGACACCTGTCAAATGCCTCACCACCTGGAGCAGTTCGGGGTTGAATCCGCTTCGGCTGTTGCGGAACACAAAACGAGGGGCGGACGCTACGTCTGCCCCTCTTCATATTCGGGAACATGCCTGTCCGTCTACAGGTCAGCCTGGCCTGAACCCAACTCCAGGCCGATGATGCGGTCCATGTCCTCGACATGCGCTGCAAGCATGATGCCAGCGTTGTCCGCGTTCCATGATAGGACTGCTTGGATCAGATCACTCTGCCGCCCGCTGAGTCAGCAGCTCGACCAACTGGTCCAACAGTATGGCAGACTGCCCGGCACCGGCGCCAGCTCTGCGGCTGCCGACAGACAGACCGCTGGCCTCGGCGGTGGCGCGCAGTTTCTCAATCTCCTCCTGGCTCAAGCCGCCACCTGCTCCAAGGCCGCCGCCCCGGCCACCCGAGCCGCTGCCCGGGACATGCGCTCCAGGCGATGACTCTTGGCTGCCACCCTCAGCCTGGCGCTTGGCCAACTCCTCAGGTGACCTGCCCAGGCTCAACCCCTGTTCCTGTGCCCAGGCTCGCAAGTCGTCTTGCGTAAGCTGCATGGCGGCGATGGTCTCCAACTGCTCCGGGGCCATCTCACCTTCGATCTGCTTCGAGACAGCGTTCGCCTCCGCACTGCCCCTCAGCGTGCCCCCTTGGAGTGCCTGCCACAGCGGGAGCAAAGCCGTCGCCTGCTGGGGCGTGACACCGTTCTCCGTCTCCTCCAGGCGGATGGCGCCCAGTGCCAGTTGGCTGCCCACGTCCAGTGCGCCCGAGTATGAAGCGTCCAGAACCGCGCTGGCATATGCCTCGCTACCTCCTATGCTCACAGACTCCGGGGTTGGAGTCGCCTGACCTCCACCGCATGCGGCCAATACCGTAACCACGAGCACTAAAACCAATCCAACGTGCCGAAACTTCATTGCTTTGTTTTCCTCCGTCCCTGTTCTCTGTCATCTTCCAATGACGACCTGCAGGCAAAAAGGATAGTCGCGGCGTTCTCCCACGCCGCTGGTCTCGACATCCTCGTAGCTCATTACCTGATTCATCGAATGCTCAATCTCAGCAACAAGACCAGGAGCAGGATTGCTAGCGCGGCAAACATGGGGTAGAGCAAACAGCCCATTCCCCCCAAGCCCCAGCCAAACCGCATCCATGGCCTTCTTCTTGGGCGAAAGATAGGTCGCCTATAGCCTCTGAATCCGCGCCTCCCCATGCCTCTCACCACATTCACCTCCTCTGCCCACATTTGAGCTTTTTGGGGTTTGGGAACACCCTATTAGTGGGCAAGGCCAGATCACTCTGCTGCCCGCTGGGTCAACAGTTCGACCAGCGGCTCCAGCAGGATGGTGAACTGTCCCGCGCCAGCGTCGGCCCTGCTGCGGCCGGCTGACATGCCACTGGCCTCAGCGGTGGCGCGCAAAGCCTCTATTTCCTCCTGGCTCAAGCCGCCGCCCTTCATGGCGCCTTGACCACCGCCCGTGGCCTGGCGCAAGGCCTGCTCTTCGGCCGATAGCTCCTGGCCGCCGCCTTCGGCCTGGCGTGTGGCCCGCTCCTCAGGCGATATGCCCAGGCTCAACCCCTGGCTCTGTGCCCAGGCCAGCAAGTCGTCCTGGGTGAGCTGCATGGCGGTGATGGCCGCTAACTGATCGGGGAGCAGGTGCCCTTCGATCTGCTTCAGAACGGCGCTCGTCTCCGCCTCGCCCTGCAGCGTTTCTCCCTGGATCGCCTGCCACAGCGGGAGCAAAGCCGTCGCTTGCTGGGGCGTGACACCGTTCTCCGTCTCCTCCAGGCGGATGGCGCCCAGTGCCAGTTGGCTGCCCACGTCCAGTGCGCCCGAGTAAGAAGTGTCCAAAACCGCGCTGGCATGTGTCTCGCTACCCCCTATGCTCACAGGCTCCGGGGCTGGAGTTGCCTGACTTTCACCGCATCCGGCCAATGCCGTCACGACGAGTACCAGCACAAGTGTAATTCTCCAGAGTTTCATCATCATCATCTAGCTCCTCCAATTCGCTGATCTGCTGCTTTGCTGATTTGTTGACTTGCTGATTTGCTGATTTCCTCACTCACGCCTTAATGCCTCGATGGGATCCAACTGCGCTGCCTTGGTGGCCGGATAGTAGCCGAAAAAGATGCCTACCGTCGCCGAGGCCATGAAGGCCAGCGGGATGGATTCCGGTACCAGTGCGGTGCGCATCGCCCCCAGGCCAAAGAGATAGGAGCCTCCCACGCCAGCCAGGACGCCCACCAACCCACCCACCAGGCTGAGGGTGACCGCCTCCAGCAGGAATTGGAGCTGCACGTCGCGGGGGCGAGCGCCCAAGGCCTGCCGCAGGCCGATCTCCCGCGTCCGCTCCGTGACGCTGACCAGCATGATGTTCATGATACCGATGCCTCCTACCACCAACGAGACCCCCGCCACCCAGGCCAACAGACTGCGGAAGGCCTCGGTCGCTGCTGACCGAGTCTCTATGATGGTATTCTGCGTCATCACAGTGAAATCGGGTTCCGCGGGACTCACGTCGTGCCGCTCGATCAGCAGATCTGAGACCTGGACGATGACGCTGTCCATTACCTCCTGGCTTTCGGCGGAGACGTAGATGACCCGTACCGTGTCATCGCCCAACCTGCTACCGGAGGAGAACTTCTTGAACACGACGGTGATAGGGATGTACACACGCCCGTCATAGTCCTGACCGCCCACCACCCCCTGTTCGGCCATCACGCCGATGACAGCAAAGGTAGTCGAACCGATCTTGACTTGCTGGCCGATGGGGCTTGCCTCGCCAAAGAGGTCCTGAGCGATGCCGTACCCCAACACGGCCACCTTGCTTTGGCGGTCGTTCTCCTCCTCGGTGATGAAGCGTCCCACTGCTACCTCGTACTCGCGCACGGCAGGGAAGTCGGAGGTCGTTCCCACAACAGAGATCCCTTCCAAGGCGACCCCAGTGCTGGACGCTTTCACGTCCTGGGTGGTGCCCTGCTCCGCCGAGACGCCGTTGATGTCACTCACGTTGAAGGCGATGGCTTCCACGTCCTCGTAAACCAGAGTCGAACCGGCTCCACCACGGCCTACGCTGCCCGGGAGGCGCGCCTGCATGACCATGACCAGGTTGGCCCCCAAGGCGTTGATTTGGTCGGCGATCTCCGCCTCGGCCCCCGCACTGACCGCCAACATCACGATGACGGCGGCCACGCCGATGATCACACCCAGGGCCGTCAGGAGCGAGCGTACTTTGTTGAGGGTTAGTCCCTCCCAGGCTACTTTGAAGGTCCGCCACGGGCTCACTTCTTCCTCCTCTGTCCGTTCAACTCGTCGGAGACAATCTGTCCGTCACGGAGATAGATGATTCGCTCAGCATGAGCAGCATTGTCTGGCTCGTGCGTCACCATCACGATCGTTGTGCCCTGGTCGTGTAGTTGATGCAAGAGCTCCATGATCTCCTCGCTGGACTTGCTGTCCAGATTGCCGGTGGGCTCGTCAGCCAGGATGATGGATGGGTTGTTGACCAGCGCCCTGGCGATGGCCACCCGCTGTTGCTGCCCTCCCGACAGCTCGTTGGGCCGGTGGTGCACCCGCTCGCCCAGCCCCACCGACTGGAGGGCGGCAATGGCCTGGTCGTAGCATTCCCTATCTGTCAGGGGTTCCGTGCCGTTGTATAGCAGCGGCAGCAGCACGTTCTTGGCCGCGTTCATCCGAGGCAGCAGGTTGTAGGACTGGAAGACAAAGCCGATCTGACGATTGCGGATGCCAGCCAGTTTGTCCTTGTTCAAGCCGCTGACATCCTCCCCGTCCAGCACGTAGGCGCCGCTGGTGGGCCGGTCCAAACAGCCCACGATGTTCATCAGCGTGGACTTCCCTGAGCCGGAGGGGCCCATGATGGCCACGAACTCGCCCCGTTCCACCCCCAGGTACACTCCCCGCAGCGCGTGGACGGCCACATCCCCCAGGCCATAGACCTTGGTCAATCCGCTGATTTCAATCAGTTTTTGGGTCATGTTGGTTCCTTGGCTAGGTGCGCAAAGCGTAATGCATGAACCTTACGTTTCACGTTTTACCCTGTCGTTCCCAGGCTCACGACCTCTCTGAGCTTCAAGCCAGATAGGATTTCGGCATTGACAAAGTCCCTGAGCCCCACTTCAACCATGCGCAATTCCAGTTCCCCGTCGGGTTGGACGACAAAGACAGCGTACTGGCCGGGCGTTGTTTCTCGCAGCGCCTGGAGCGGCACGAGCAGCGCGTCTTTGGCTTCCCCTGCGACAATCTCCACCTCGGCGTTCATGCCGGAGAGGAGGTTGACGGGGTGCGCGGTGAGATCCACACTGGCCCGGACCTGCACGGCCCACGTATTGTCCACCTTCACCAGCGCCGGGTCCACGTGCAAGATCTCGCCGGGGAAGGTCACATCTGGCAAGGCTTCGAAGACGATGTTCAGATCGTTGCCCGGTGCGACGCTCATCAGGTCGGTCTCCTCCACCCAGAAGAGCACCTCCGGCTCCTCCAGGTCTGCCACGGTGATGATGGCCCCGGTGCCCACGGATTCACCAGGCTCAGCCTTGACAGCAAGGACAGTGCCGGCGGTAGGGGCCGCGAGCAGGGTGTCCTCCAGCTTGCGTTGCGCCTCTTTCACATTGTTGAAAGCTTGGGTCACGCCCAGTTCCGCCGATTCCAAATCCTCGGCCGAAGCACCAGCCAGCAAGCTATCCAACTGAGCTTGAGCCTGAGCCACTTTGGCTTCGGCAGCAACCAGCTCGCTGGGATCCGGTTCTTGCTGTAATGTGTTGACCTGATCCTGAGCTTGGGCAACCTTGGCCCGCGCCGCACTGATCTGTTCCGCAGAGGGGCCAGCCGTCTTCAGATCGTAGTTTGCCTTGGCTTTCCCGTAGGCAATGGTGGCCTGCTGGAGCGCCACAGCCTGGGGAGTGGCGCCGACATTCTCTCGCCAGGCTATCTTGTCATAGTCCGTCTGGGCCTTCTGCACGTTGATCTCCGCCAATTCCAGATCGGCCTTGGCGATGGCGATCTCTTCGGGCGCGGGACCGGCTAAGAGCGTATTCAGAGCTTGTTGTGCACTGAGCAGGTTCTCCTGCGCCGCCACCAGGTCCTCATCTGTTGGGGGTGTAGTCAGTCGGTGCAGATCGGCTCTCGCTGAAGCCAGACTGGCCTGGGCCGAAGCCAACGCCGCAGGGTCAGCCTCTTTGGCCAGTTCGGCCAGCTTGAGTTCGGCCAATCGCAGGTTGATCTCGGCCTGGGCCACCTGAGCCTGAATGTCGGTCTCGTCCAGGAGCGCCAGGACTTGCCCGGCCTCCACCTGATCCCCGACTTCCACCACCACTTCGGTCAGCACGCCCCCGCTCCGGAAACCAAGATTGACCTCCGAGGCCGGGACCAAGGCGCCGGCGCCATCGGCGGTGATGATCAAATCACCTCGGCGCACCTGGACCGTGGCGATGGTGGGCTCGACCGGCTCCTGAGCTTGCAGGTAGACGTTATGGTAATAGAGATACGCGGCGCCACTGGCCGCCAGTATGAGCACAGCCAATACGATCCAAGAACCCTTCTTGCGAAACATAAAGCCCTCCTCCTCCGTAACCTCTGCTTGTTGGTTGTCGTCGTGCGCGGGTTGGCCCCTGACCATCTTCAGGCCTTTCCGTTTTCTATCCTCAGTATGGCACATGATTATGGACATTCTATGGAGGCGGGGTGAAAGGATCGTAAGATCGTGATCCAAGCAAGCAACGAGGCGGGGAATAGCCCCCGCCTCGTCATCGAACCGTCACACTACCCAAGTCCTAGCGCTAACGCCCCTCTCCATTACCACCGCCACGCCCACTGCTACCCCTGCTGCCATGGTCGCTGCTGCCACGGTCGCTGCTGCCACGGCCCTTGCTGCCTTCCCCACCTCGCTCGGTCGGCGAGTTCACGATGGCATCATAGGCCTCCTGGCTGAGGTATTGGGGCTCATAGGTCTCCCCTGTCTCTCTCTCCAGCCTGGAGACGAAGGCCCGCAGATGGTTGCGGGATCCCCTCGTTAGATTCTCGTAGACCTGCTGGATGTCACCCTTGTCGGTCTGGGCGATGTATTCCTGCAGATCGAGGATGTCAATTTCCTCTATGGCCACCCCCACACGCAGAGCGCTGGCCAACGATTCGCTGCCTTCCTCCACTAACTGATCGTACAGATCCTGGAGTGTAGAATTGGTGAACACACCAATGTCGTTGCTCGCGACTGGGTCCTCCAGGCCATAACGCTCGATCAGCGTCCCGATGGCATCCATGTGGGTCTGCTCTGCGTCAGCGATGTTCCGAAAGGTAGGCATCCCCCATTCCGCGTACAGCGTCAGGTACACGTCCCGAGCCAGTTTCTCCTCTTCCCGCATGTAGAGAAGGCCCTCGGTCTCGGCCTCGCTCAACTCACCCACCGGGATCTGATTGCCAGAGCTATTATCGTTCCCCGGCCCAGCGGCTAGAGCCACTGGGCTGATCGCTATCACTCCCACGAGAGCGATGAGCACAGCAAACACACTGTTTCGTTTCCAATTGGTTTTCATGTTAGTTATCTCCCACATGCTATCTGTCGTTGTGTTGGTCTTGTGATCAACGAGGCAGCCCCCGACTCTCTTCTGCAGAGGCTTTGCCCGTTCTCTGCTTCCAGTATGGAGGATGATTGTGGAGGGTCTATGGAGGCGGGGTGGGGAGATTGTAAAAAAAACGAGGGGCGGACATTGCATCCGCCCCTCGCTCCTTGAGAATACGTCTGGAGAATACGACTGTCTGCTCGGCTACTCAGTCTGACCAAGGGGACCGTCGAAGCGTCCCTTCCCACCAGGGCCCCGGCCACTAGGCTGCTGGCCGTCCCGCTGACCACCTTGCCCGAAGTCACCGAATCGTTCATCCCGGCAGTCGCCAGGGCCGTGTCCCTCGTCGAAGGGTTCGCTCAGATGCTCGGCCACCTCCTCCGTCATGTGAGCCAGCATCTCGTCAGCCTGCTCCTGGGTGATGCGCCCCTCGGCCACCGCCTCGTCCAGTCTCTCGGTGCGGACTGCGATGTAGGCATCGGCGATGGTCTGCGCATCCACGCCCCGCTGTTCCGCCACATCGGCAATACTCCTGCCGTCTTCAAGCTCGGCCAGCAATTCGTCCACTGTGAAGTCGAGTTGCTCGGCCGCGACACTGATCAGTGAGTTCTCCGGGCCACCTATCCGGCCGCTCATCCAGCCACCCATCTGGCTGCCCATCCTGCCGCCCATCTGGCCGCTGTGGGCGAAAGGCATACCCTTGAAGCCGCCTTCCGTCCGCTCGAGGATCTGGTCTGCCTGCTCCTGGGTCAGTACACCCTCTTCCACAGCCTGCTCGATCACATGCTGGCGGGCGGTGTCCATTGCCGCGCCGTGCTCCTCCACGCTGATGCCCAGAACGCCGGCGACGGCCTCGCCCATCCTGCCCCGGAGTTCGGTCATCCAGCCGAAACCGCGCTCCCAGCCAGAGGCGCCCTGCTCCGCCGGCCCCTGGGCCGAAACCACGCTGGCCAGACCGACCACGCCCACCAGGGCGATGAGCCCGGCGAACACACCGATACGTTTCCAATTGCTCTTCATGTTGTTCCCCTTTCGTTTTTCTTTGGTTGTCGTCATTTGCGGGTTGTCCCTGATCATTCCCAGGGCTTCCCCATTTTCTGCTTCCAGCATAGCACATCATTGTGCAGATCCGATGGAGATAGGATGACCGAATTGTAAAACCGTAGGGTGCAACGCACTTGACAATCAAAGTGCGTTGCACCTGAGATCGCGTTGCCGTTCTTATCCGCTTCGACTGTAGCCCAGTTGCACACTCACCGCGTCGGGGCGAGCGCAGGTGTCCAGGCAGTCCAGGCAGCGGATGCACTCCAGCGACGTGATGTTCTGGGCGCGTTCCTCAATGCCCATGGGACAGGAGGCGCCACAGCGCCCGCAGGCCGTGCAGATCGCCTTGTCCGTGGCCACCTTGATGGGCGCGATCTTGTTTGTTATGCTGAGCAAGGCGCCCAACGGGCAGAGATACTTGCACCAGAAGCGCTCCACCAACAGTGAGGCGGCCAGGAAAGCCACCAGCACGCTGATCGCCAGCGGCGTCTCCAGGTGGAAGCCAAACAGAATGCGATAAGGGCAGAACTCTCGCAGCGGAGGGAAAACCGCCTCCAGGCTGGACCAGAAGATCGTAGCCAGAACCACATACTTCAGGTAGCGGAGCGGTTTGTCCACCACCGGAGGCAGCTCTACGGGGATCATCCCCTTCTTGCGCTTCTTAGCATTTCCCCCTGTCAAGCGTCTGCCCAGACGGGCGATCCACTCCTGCACTGCACCCAGCGGACACATCCAACCGCAGAAGGCCCGGCCCATCAAGAGCGCGGTGGCCAGTACTGCGGCCATGATGACCAGGTTGGCGGTATTGGTCGTGCGCAGGAAAGAGCCCGTGGTGATCCAGCTCCAGAAGGTCTCCACCGCTCCGAAGGGACAGAAAGCACACAGGCTGGGCGCACCGCTGGGTCCGCCGCCGACGATAAAGTGCTGCAAGCCGACATAGAAGGCGAAAGCCACGAAAGTAGCCTGAATGGCGTACCGCACGTGCAGCATTTTCACCTTGATCCGCCTCTTGCTTCTTTTACCAACGAGTGTCTGTGTACGTACCGTCATAGCAACCTCACCCCATTTGCATCCACATCTTGTACAAGCACGATAGGCGACGGAGCCATCGGCACTGTGCTGTGGCCGCGCCGCCCGCCACCTTGCGTCTGCCAGTAGCCGCTGATCATGCCTACGGCGATGACCAGGAAGAAAACCGCCAGTAGAATGACGGGAAAAGCGAACCTGTTGATCTTCATGAACATACCTCCAATTGGTGAGCCGGGGAGGCCATTGCAGAGCCTCCCCGGCTCATGTTTTGCTCCAAGGAACCGCTACCGCTGTCCCTGCCGGCCACGTCCTCCCGCCCAGAGGGGACGCCCATCCTCGTCACGCAGGATCAACGTCTGCCCATTGGTCTGGTTGGCGACCTGCCCCGCCTCGAATTCGTCACCCTCATAGAAGCCGATCACCGAAACCCGATCGCCGACTTCTGCAGAGAAGTCCAGGGTCTCTCTGTACCAGGGCGGCCCCAGCTTGATGGCCAGTTCCTGGCCGTCGCCGGTGGCGATGGTGACGCCCTCATCGTCCAGAGCGACCACACTGCCCTCGTAAGTCAGCCATTCCTCGACGCTGGCTTCGGGCTCAGGATTGGCCTGGCCGCTCTCTTGTCCCTGCCGTCCGGCAGCGTCGCTGCCGTTGCCCTGGCCCCTGCTCGCTTCACCTGCTGTGCCACTGACGACGACATCCTGCTCTTGCCGGCCACGGCCTTGGCTGCCTGCTTCACCTGCCAGGCTACTGACGGCGCTCTCCTGCTCTTGCCGGCCACGGCCCCTGCTGCCCGCTTCATTCCACTCGGCGCCGGACGCACTACCGGCCTGCTGAGTTGAGCGGCCGTGCTGCTGACCACCCTCGGCGCTGGCTGAGCCGCTCCACAGATCCAGAGCCGCCACGGCCAGAGCACCAACGAGAACGACGACCAGCGCGCCGATAAGTATCTTCTTAGTCATGTTTTGCTTTCTCCTTTGTTTTGGTTCCGTGCCAAATCTTGAGCACGTTTCTGCATCGAGTATAGCAGATCATCATGGAGAGATTATGGAGACAAGATGGGGGAATTGTAAAACCGTAGCCGACCACTAAGAAACGAGGCGGGGATCGCTCCCCGCCTCGTCACCGAAAGCGCACCCTGCTCAGATTTGAGTGAACACCTCTCGCTGTGGCTTACGGCCCCCTACCTTTCCCTCCAGCCTCCGTCGGGGTGTTGACAATGGCGTCATACGCTTCCTGGCTGAGGTATTGCGGCACATGAACCTCCTCTTCCTGCCTTTCCAACGTCGAAACAAAGTATCGCAGGTGATTGCGGGAGCCTTTCATCAGGTTATCATAGACCATCTGTATGTCGGCCTTGTCGGTCTGGGCAATGTACTCCTCCAAATCAAGAATGTCAATCTCCTCGATGGCTGCACCGACACGCAACGCATCCCCCAACGACTGGCTTCCTGTCTCTACCAACTGATCGTACAAATCCTGCAACGTCGAGTTGGTGAATACACCGATGTCGCTGGCTGCTGACGGGTCTTCCAGCCCATAGCGCTCAATCAGCGTCTTGACGGCATCCATGTGGGTCTGCTCGGCGTTGGCGATGTTCTGGAAGACAGACATTCCCCATTTCTCGTAAAGCGTCAGGTACACATCTTTGGCTAGTTTCTCCTCTTCCCGCATGTAGAGAAGGCCCTCGACCTCAGCAATGCTCAATTCACCGCCTGAGATCTGACCAAGGGCAGCGCTCAAAGCGGTCTGATCGATAGTCGTGTTCCCGCTCTCGTCAACGCTGGTGATGTCAGAGACAGGAAGCACAACAGCGGCCTCCGTTGCAGCCGGTTCCGTTGCGGCCAGTACAGTAGGCGTAGCCGGCGCCGCTGTAGGAACCGCGCTGGGCACCGCTGTAGGAACCGCGCTGGGCGGCGCGGTGCAAGCGGCCACCATGGTCAACAACACCATACCCACCAGCGTGATGGGCGTAGTAGACACACCGATACGTTTCCAATTGCTCTTCACGTTATTCTCCCTTTGTTTCGTTGCTTGTTGCCATCTGCGGATTAGCCCTTGACCATCTTCAGGGGCCTTCCCGTTTTCTGCTGCCAGCATAGCAGATGATTGTGGAAATTTGATGGACGCGGAATGGGCAAATTGCAGAACCGTATTCCCGACCTTTGACATTCCACCAATACTAGGTTATACTTACCGAGAGAGAGGTGAGCAATGGGGCTGCCGGGGCACAATACCTGAGCAGCCACTTTTCGTCATGGAGAAACGAGCATGGACTACCGCCTGCAATGCCTGGCCTGCGGTGCTCACTATCCGCCGGACGAACTCCGCTATGTCTGCGACTGCGGCGGACTGCTGGACGTAGCACACGATCTGGCTACGCTGCGAGGAGAGGTGAGCCGCGAGTTGTTCGATGGCCGGCGGGGGGAGTGGGCTCCGCCCTACAGTAGCGGCGTCTGGCGCTACCGAGAGATGATCCTGCCGGTGGACGAAGCGGCCATTGTCTCTCGGCCCGAAGGAAACACGCCCCTCTACCGCAGCCAACGGCTGAGCGGATGGGTGGGCATTGACGATCTGGCGCTCAAGCACGAGGGGGAAAACCCCAGCGGCTCGTTCAAGGATCGGGGCATGACTGTGGGGGTGACCCAGGCGCGGCTGCTGGGGGTGCGGGCCGTGGCCTGTGCTTCGACCGGCAATACCTCGGCCTCCATGGCCGCCTACGCTGCCCTCGCTGGACTCCAGGCGCTGGTCTTCATCCCCGAAGGGAAGATCGCCTATGGCAAACTGGCGCAGGCGCTGGCCTACGGGGCGCAGACGCTGCAGGTGCGGGGCGATTTCGACGCGGCCATGCAGTTGGTGCGCCAGGTCTGCGACGAGATGGGCATCTACCTGTTGAACTCGCTCAACCCCTTCCGTGTGGAAGGGCAGAAGGCCATCATCTTCGAGTTGCTGCAGCAGCGGAGTTGGGAGGTGCCTGACTGGATCGTGTTTCCCGCCGGCAACCTGGGCAACACGGCCGCTTTCGGCAAGGCGCTCCACGAACTACAGGAACTGGGGCTTATCTCCCGACTACCGAGGCTGGCGGCGGTGCAGTCTCACGGCGCCAATCCCTTTTACCGCAGCTTCGTCGGCGGCTTCCAGCAGCGAGAACGACTGACTGCCCGCACGGTGGCCACCGCCATCTGCATCGGCAATCCGGTCAGTTACGAGCGCGCCGTCCGCTCCCTGCACTGGACAAATGGCCTGGTCACCGAGGTGAGCGACGGCGAGATCATGGATGCCAAGGCGCAGGTGGATGGTGCAGGCATCGGCTGTGAGCCAGCATCGGCGGCGGCGGTAGCCGGGGCGCGCAGGCTGGCAGCGGAAGGCGCCATCCGGCCAGGCGAGTCGGTGGTAGCCATCCTCACCGGCCACCTGCTGAAAGACCCAGGGGCCACTGTGGACTATCACCTGAGCCGACTGGAGGGGATCGAACCGGCCCACGCCAACCCGCCCCAAGTCATCGAGCCGACGCTGAAGGCAGTAGAGGAAGCATTGCAGGGGAAGGTGAAATGATCGTAATGAAATTCGGCGGCACCTCCGTGGGCGGGGCAGAGCAGATCGCCCAGGTGGCCAAAATCGTGGCACGCTTCCGCGAAGGCAGTCTACATCACTCATCACTTGCGAAAGGCGAACACGAAACCCGAAACACGAAACACGCAACCATTGTCGTCTCTGCCATGAGCGGGGTGACGGATTCTCTGATCTCGGCCGCGCAATCGGCGGAGCGACGAGATGGCGAGACCTTCCGTCAGGTGGCCAACGAGCTGCGCCACCTGCACCGAGGCGTCGTGGAGGCGCTGGTGGACAGCACCGGGCGGCAGGCGCCGCTGCTGTGGGAGATAGATGCCCTGGTCAGCGACTTCGAGAACCTCTGTCAGGCCATCTTCGTATTGGGCGAATTGACGGCGCGGGGGCTGGATGCGGTGGCCTCCTTTGGAGAACGGCTCTCGGCGCGCCTCGTGGCCGCCGCCTTGCGCGAGCGAACCGTGCCGGCCCAGGCGGTGGAGGCGACCAACCTCCTCGTCACCGACGACCACTACGGCGCGGCCTCCCCGCTGATGGAGGAGACCTGCGAGCGCACGCGGGCTGTGCTATTGCCTTTCCTGGAAGAAGGAGTAGTGCCGGTGGTGACCGGCTACATCGGCGCTACCGCTGAGGGTACCACGACGACACTGGGGCGGGGCGGCAGCGACTACAGCGCGGCCATCCTGGGCAGTTGCTTGGACAGTCCCGAAATCTGGATCTGGACCGACGTGGACGGCGTGCTGACTGCCAACCCGCGCATCGTGCCCGACGCCCGCACGCTGCCCGATATCTCCTACGGTGAGGCAGCGGAACTGTCCTACTTCGGGGCCAAGGTGCTGCATCCCAAGACCATTCTGCCGGCGGTGGAGCGGGGTATCCCGCTGCGCATCCTCAACACCTTCAACCCCGACCACCCGGGTACGCTGGTGCTGGCCGAGGAACGGCCCAACACCCACGCTGTCAAGGGCATCACCTCCATCAAGGGACTGAGCCTGGTTACCGTTGAGGGCCGGGGGATGATCGGCGTGCCAGGCATCGCGGCCAGGCTTTTTGCTGCCGTAGCCAGTGAGGGGATCAGCGTGCTCATGATCTCCCAGTCCTCGTCGGAGCAGAACATCTGCTTCATCATCCGCCAGGAGGCGATGGCACGGGCGCTGGCGGCGCTGGAGACAGCCTTCGAGTTGCAACTGGCTCGCCGCAACGTGGACCGCATCTGGGCCCAGGGGGAAGTGGCCATCATCGCCGTAGTGGGTGCGGGGCTAAAGGAGACTCCCGGCGTGGGAGCCAGGGTCTTCGGCGCGCTGGGGACAAGAGGGATCAACGTCATCTCTATAGCCCAGGGCTCGTCCAAGTACAACCTTTCCCTGGTGGTGAGTGAAGAAGACGCTGGCGACGCCGTGCGAGCCATTCACCACGATCTGGGGCTGGGAGAGGCCAACGAACCGTAGAGGAAACGTGGACATGCGACAGATCGCTTTGGCGCAATTGGGCGTCGGCCAGGTGGGGGGAGCGCTGGCGAAGATGGTGCGAGCGCAGCGGCAGCAGATCGAACAGAAGTTGGGGCTGCGGCTGACCTACACGGCCATCGCCGACATTGACGGCCTGGCCTGGGCAGAGAATGGCCTGGACGAGGAGCAACTGGATGAGATCGTGCAGGTCAAGGGCCGGGGGATCGCCAATCTGCCCTTCGGCCAACCAATAGGAGACCTGACAGGTTCTTGGAAACCTGTCAAGTCTGGCTTCGCAGGGTTCGATGATGGCATCCTGGTGGACGTCACTGCGGCCGACGGCATGGATACGTTCCTGGAGGCTGCGCTGCGGCTGGGCTGGGCGGCGGTGCTGTCTAACAAGAAGCCGATGGTTGTGCCGCTGCCTTCGTATCAGCGGCTGATGGACGCAGCCGGCCGGCGGCTGCGCTACGAGGCCACAGTGGGCGCGGGCCTGCCGGTCATCGCCACGCTGCGTACGCTGCTTGACAGCGGCGACGAGGTGCAGCGCATTGAAGGCTGCTTCAGCGGCACGCTGGGCTACCTCTGCCATTGCCTGCAAGAGGAAATGTCCTTCTCTGCCGGAGTCCGGGAAGCGAAGGCACTCGGCTACACCGAGCCGGACCCTCGCGAAGACCTGGGCGGCATGGACGTGGCACGCAAAACCCTTATCCTGGCCCGCATGCTGGGCCACGAACTGGAATTGGCCGACGTGGAAGCAGAAGCCCTCTTCCCAGCGGAGATGGCTGGGCTCTCCGTGGAGGAGTTCATGGCCACGCTGGGAAGGCTGGATGGCGAGTACGAGCAGCGTATCGCCGCCGCCCGCGCTCGCGGCCGCGTCCTGCGCTACGTGGCGGAAGTGGAGGGGGGCTGCTGCAAGGTGGGCTGGCGAGAGGTAGGCAAAGAGGATCTGATGGCCGCGCTGCGCGGCCCCGATAACGTCGTCCGCTTCACCACCGAGCGGTACAAGGACAACCCACTGGTCATCGTCGGGCCAGGGGCAGGGCCAGAGGTGACCGCTGGCGGCGTGCTGGGAGACATCCTGGCGCTGGCGCAGCAGCGTGACTGAGGGTCACTACCACTAACCTATCCTTCAGGCAGTTCGTGGAGTTCAGGCGATAGCTCGGCCTCCAGAACAGCCAGCAACTGAATCAGGCTCATTGGCCTGCCGGCGATTACGTTCTCTCGTCACCAGATAACCGCCATGGAAAGCAAAATGCTCACTGGCTTCCAGAAAGTCGCTGTTGGCCAACGTGGCCTGCACACGGATGTAGCCATCGTCGGTGTTGGCCCAAGAGCGTACAACTTCGAAATCAGCGATGGCCGGACTGCTGATCAGCGCGGCCTCGACATCGGCCAGATAGGACGTGATCTCATCCATCGCCGCCATCGCCACCCAGGATGTTCAGGCGGGAAAGAATGCGCTGCCTCATCTTACAAAACGCATTCCATTCCATGAACTCGGCTGCATCAGACATCTGCCCAGTCTGAAAACGCTGGCAAAACTCATCCGATGTCAGGCCATACTTCTGCTCAAACTCAGCCAGCGCAGCATTGATCCGGGCCAAGTCGGCCTCGTCCCGCCGTATCTGGTGTCGTAGCGCTCTGTGCAAGATGCTGTTCAGGTAAGCGCTTTGAAAACCGGCACGGTACAGGCGGGCCAACGCCTGCAAGCTCTGCTGGGCACCCGTCTCTGCTATTGTGGTTACTGTTGACATGGCGTAGATCCTCTCTCATCCGACAGTCGTCAGACCATTCAGTCAATTCATCAACCTTGGTATGCTTCATTTTATAATAACTTCGAGCAATGAGCAAAGAGACGTTTCAGTTCAGAACTCAACCTTGGAGCGTGCAATGAACAAATTCAAAGTTGGCATCCTGGGCGCCACGGGCATGGTAGGGCAACAGTTCGTGCGGCTGCTGGAAGGACATCCCTGGTTCGAGGTCGCCGCGCTGGCCGCCTCGGGCCGTTCCGAGGGGCAGGCCTACGGCGAGGTCTGCCGCTGGCGCGTGTCTGCCGACATGCCCGCTGCCGTGCGGGAGATGCAGGTGCAGCAATGCCAGCCTGAGGCCATGTCCGACTGCGAGCTGGTTTTCTCGGCGCTGCCGGGCAGTCTGGCCGGCCCCATCGAGGAAGCCTTCGCCGCCGCGGGCTATTTCGTCTCTTCCAATGCCTCCAGCCACCGCATGACACCCGACGTCCCTCTGCTGGTGCCGGAGGCCAACCCTGACCATTTGGCGCTCATTGACGTGCAACGGAGTCGGCGCGGCTGGCAGCGCGGCTTCATCGTCACCAACCCCAACTGCACGGTGAACGGTTTGGTGCTGGTACTGAAGCCGCTGCACGACCGCTTCGGCCTCAAGACGGTCATGGTCACCACCATGCAGGCCCTGTCGGGCGCCGGCTATCCGGGCGTGCCTTCGCTGGATAGCCTCGACAACGTCATCCCTTACATTGGTGGTGAGGAAGCGAAGGTAGAGAGCGAACCGCTGAAACTCCTGGGTCGGTTGGAGGGAGGGGGAGTGCAGAAGGCGACGTTCACCATCAGCGCACAATGCAACCGCGTGGCCACCCGCAATGGACACCTGGAGAGCGTGACCTTGGCTTTCGAGAAACCGGCGACTGTGGACGAGGTAGTGGAGACGCTGCGGGCATTCACCGCTCTGCCGCAGGAACTGGGTCTGCCCAGCGCGCCGCAGCCGCCCATCATCGTGCGGGAGGAGCCCGACCGGCCCCAGCCCTACCTGGATCGCGACGCTGGAAACGGCATGGCTGTGGTGGTGGGCCGCGTGCGGCCCTGTCCGGTGCTCGACGTCAAGTTCACCCTTCTGGGACACAACACCGTGCGAGGAGCGGCGGGGGCGGCGATTCTCAATGCAGAGTTGTTGGCAGCGCGAGGATACCTGGGAACATCCGTAGCCGGTGCGATCGAGGGCTATCAGCAGATGGCGCAAGTGAACCGAGAGTTGGCTGAGGAGTCCATGCCTGCCGTAAACGAGGTGTGGGCAAGCTGTGACTGACTCTACCGAAGAACCTGCTAGACTTGCCACAGAGGCACAGAGGGCACGGAGGTTTCTTGGTCTTTCCTCTGTGTACTCCGTGCCTCTGTGGCTGAATGACCTTCTTGCAGGGGAGTCAACCTGTGACCGACTCTACCGAAGAAACTGCCAGACTGGCCACAGAGGGCACGGGGTTTTTTGTCTTTCCTCTGTGTTCTCTGTGCCTCTGTGGCTCAATGACCTTTTTTGAGGGGAGTCATGACTGACAATCGCTTTCCACGAGCCACGTTGGCCGACTTTCTCGGCGATTTCGTCGTCTACCGCAACCTGGAGCCAGCAGATAACCGCCTGCGCGGGCTGAAGCAGATCTGGCCCGAGATCGGGCTGGAATCGTATCGCATCCCACGCAAGGCAGAGGCAAGATATGCCAACGCCATCCTGCACTTTCTGCAGCAAGCGCAAGAGCTACGCGGCGAAGCACGCCCACTGGAGCGGCTCTTGTACATCGGCGATACCCGCCTCCTGGATGGCACCGCCTACCGCAACTTGCGCGCCGCCAGCGGCTGGCCGGGTTGGGGTTTCATCGCCAACGAGGACACCACAGCAGCGCCGAGTGTGGAGATCGAAAACGATCTGTACCTGACCAATCGTTGGGCAGCCTTGGCCGCTTTCCTCGGCTTCGTGCAGGCCCAGGGGCTGCCGCTGGACGAGGCGACGGTGGCCGTCATTGATCTGGATAAGACAGCGCTGGGAGCGCGAGGGCGCAATCACCGGGCGGTGGACGCGGCCCGGGTGGACGGCGTGCGCCGCACGGTGGAAGAGGTATTGGGCGGCGACTTCGACGAGGCGGCCTTCCGCTCCGTCTACGATGAGTTGAACCAGCCGCTCTACCATCCCTTCACCGCCGACAACCAGGACGTCCTGGCCTACGTCTGCCTGATGCTCGTCGGCGGCGTGTATGACTACGCCAGGCTACTGCTGGACATCGCCGAGGGGAGCATATCCACCTTCGAGCACTTCGTGGAAGCGTGCCAGAAGACGGTGAGTGAGAGAAGCGATGGGTTTGCAGCGCTGCGCTCCGTGCACGCCGAGGTCTACGGCAACTTCCGGCGCGGTGACCCCACGCCATTCAAGAGCTTCCGCCGCCAGGAGTACTTGACCACGATAGGACGCATGGATTTCCTGCCCGATGGCACGGAGTTGGGCCTGCTGCTTCAGGAGGAGATCACTCTCACTGGCGAGGTGAAAGAGGCCGCGTGCTGGCTACAGGAACGGAGAGTGCTCTGCTTCGGCATCTCCGACAAGCCGGACGAGGCCTCGCTGCCCACGCCCGCGCAGGCCGAAGCCGGCTATCCGGCGTTGCACCGGGCGCAGATGAAGGTGGTGGGGAAGAAGCAAAAAACCTGAATGCGATGCTGCAAGGGGCAAATCCCCTTCGGAGTTGGCTTTGAGCGCACCTTCGGCCCCGACGCTCCTGGATGCGTGTTTCTTCAGCGACGAGCCCTTGCCGCCGCTGCCGTTGATCCATCAGATCATCAAGTGGGGCGGGTTTGAGCCGGATGGCATCGCGCACCTGGTCGAGAAGTCATCGTTTGGGTCGTTACGTCATGACAATGTGTCCGGGACTTGAGGTGTATTAGCACAAAGAGCGGGGTTATGGTATAGTTCCATATATGCCTGGTGGATTGGCAATTCCGTATTTAGTCCCCCAGGGGGACATTGTACCGAACATGTCGGGTTTATGCAACTTTTGGCTGCTTATACGGAAAACTTCTGTATAAGAAGCCAAGAGGGCACTTCATGCAGAAGAGTTCGGTAGAAGTATATGTTAGGCCGCTTTGAACCAACTGTTAAATATTTGCTGGGGTGTGCCAAGGGAGGGGGGAGGCAATGAAATCAAGCAAGATTTGGAACTTCATTGGAGCAAATGTAGTCTCGTTGGCGACAATTCTTCTGGGTGTAATAGTCATTGCACTTGATCAACTGGGTCTCTTGCCAAGCTCCATAGTTTCTTCTGCCATCCTTGCGCTACTCGCACTTCTTGCGACATCAGAGATAGTGGAGAGGAAGGGAAAACTCTCTCGAATGGAGGAGAGTCTTGAAGGTATCTCTAAACAGCTGATAGATGCAGTTCATGGAGTCAAGGTTCGGACTTTCTTGACATATGACGAGGCAATTGATTATCTGGCAAGGCGAACAAAAGAAGCCCGGCACTCTATTGATCAGGCCTCGATTGACCGAAAACGTATGACAAGGCTAACTCCTGCGACGAAAAGGTTCACTCAAGCGAGAACAGAGGTCATATTGTCGAATCGCATAAAATATCGGTACCTTGCTGTTCTCCATGCAAAAAGGCGGTTGGAGCTTAGCCGAGAGTGGATTTCTAGCCAAACTCTGCATAACTTCTTTGCAGGCTTTTATCCTGCACCTTCTCCAGAGATTCCCCTCCTGAGTTTTACGGTGATTGACAGTGAAGAGGTTTTCACACGCTATCCTTTCGAGCAAGGTCAGGACTCAGGATATGTAGCAATCCAGAGTCCTCAAATTGCCAATCTTTTTCTTGGCTACTTTGAAAGATTATGGGGCGATTCGCAGAAGCTCGAAAGTGAAGAGGACTACGAACGACTCGCATCTGCGGTTGTGGAGTAGCCTTTCATTGATGAGCGCGGCCTAACAAGTCGTTGCAGCCGACCACGCTATCGAGGATTTTTTGAGGTTTGGGTCGTTTTTGATGCATCCTGATTCAAGTTCCGTTTCACTGCGTCAGCCGCCTGGCGGCTCAGCTCCGGTCAGGTAGGCTACTACTCACATGAAACTGGGCCTTCGAAGGAAGTGTGCAGCAAAACCCTGGAAACCTACCCTGCACACATCACTGCCCAGTGGTTCGATACACCAGCGCCGCCTCTACGTAATGCTCCGCAGCCTGCCGAACGCGCTCCCGCCGGACGGCCACGTGCAGCAGCAGCCAGAAGTCAGGGAAAGAGCATCATCAGACCCTTCCCGCTTTTCCCTCCCCTCAGTTCCCTCAGCCCCTTCAGCCCCCTTCTTGCCAGGCGATCACAAAGGCGCTTGCGTACCCCTCACTGCGCGAAAGGCTGAGCGCCCACTGCGTCAGCCCCAGGTTTTCGGCGATGGCTTGCGCCCGACCATGGAGCGCCACCGCAGGCCGCCCGGAAAGCTCGCGCACGACTGGACTGGGATGGAGTCCTCTCACACCTCGCCATATCTTGCCCTGCCAGGGCAAAATCCACCTCAATGCCCCGACGGTGAATGAGCCCCCAAGAGGCATTTTGCCTCAACCTCCAAATAGGAGTATAATTGCAGAAGTCGGCTT
>Ga0075114_10000386_pt1 | contig 27885 bp, 22 predicted proteins | sample AntAceMetag02UKM_FD_69784 | JGI IMG/M metagenome (GOLD analysis project Ga0075114, IMG submission 69784) | Saline lake microbial communities from Ace Lake, Antarctica - Antarctic Ace Lake Metagenome 02UKM | ecosystem: Environmental > Aquatic > Non-marine Saline and Alkaline > Saline | place... | reverse complement strand
AGATCAGCGACATTGGCGGCAGCGCCGAACTCCAGCGCCAGTATCCCGATGCCGAGCGGCTAGACGCGGCCGGACGGCTGGTGATGCCCGGCAGCATCTGCGCCCATACTCACTTCTACGGCGCTTTCGCCCGGGGCCTGGCCATCCCCGGCGCGCCGCCGGAAAACTTCACTCAGATTCTGGAGAAACTGTGGTGGCGGCTGGACAAGGCGCTGTCCTGGGAGGATGTGAGGCTCAGTGCTCTGGTCTGCCTGATAGATGCCGTCCGCCACGGCACGACCACCCTCGTTGACCACCACGCCAGCCCCAATGCCATTGACGGCTCGCTGGATGCCATCGCTGAAGTGGTGCAAGAAGCGGGTCTGCGTGCCTGTCTCTGTTACGAGGTGACGGATCGGGATGGCCCTGAGAAGATGGCCGCAGGGATACGAGAGAACGTGCGCTTCATCCACAAGGTTTCAAGTTCCAGGTCTCAGGTTTCGGGTTCGGAGACAGAGCAACCTGAAACCTTGAACATGGAACCTGAAACCAATATTGCTGCTACCTTCGGCCTGCACGCCTCGCTGACGCTGAGCGAGGAGACGTTGGCTCGCTGCGCGGAGGCTGCCGCGCCCCTGGGCGCCGGCTTTCACATCCACGTGGCCGAAGACAAGGCCGACCAGCGGGATAGCTGGCACCGCTCTGGCCTGCGGGTGGTGGAGAGACTGCAACAGGCGGGCATCCTCGGCCCGCGGTCCATCGCCGCCCACTGCGTGCACATTGACGCTTACGAGAAGGACATCCTGCAAGAGACCAGCACGCTGGTGGTACACAACCCTCGCTCCAACATGAACAACGCCGTCGGTGTGACCGATGTGAAGGGATTGCTGCGCCGCGGCATCACCGTGGGCCTGGGCAACGACGGCTTCTCCAACAACATGTTCACGGAGATGAGGACAGCCTACCTGGTGCATAAGTTGCATCAGGGCGACCCGCGCGCCATGCCTGGGGACGTGGTGATGCGCTTGGCCTACGCCAACAACGGTCGTATCGCCGCCCGCTTCTTCCCCAAGCCGCTGGGCGAGCTGGCCATGGGCGCATACGCCGATGTCATCATCCTCGACTACCATCCCTTCACGCCGCTGAGCGCCGGCAACCTGCCCTGGCACATCCTCTTCGGCGTCGGGGGCTGCGAAGTGACCCACACCATCTGCGGTGGCAAACTGCTGATGAAGGAGCGCGAACTCCTGACACTGGATCAGGAAGCCATCGTGGCCCGGGCGCTGGAGCGGGCCAAGCAGGTGTGGAAGCGGTTTTGAGAGCAATGAAATGATCGGTAGCACAGAGCTTCTGCCCGGCCTTGGGCACGGTAGCATAGGGCCTTGTGCCCGTCCAGCCACTCACGAGGGGCTATGCTAGGCACTCATCAGAACAGGGTTGACAGAGCACTGGCTCAGGTGCAACGCACTTCGACTGTCCAGTACGTTGCACCTTCCCGCCCGCGCGCAACCACTGCGCAACCCCGCAAGCCTTGGATTTGACGGCCAAGAAGAAAAGTTGTATGCTTATGTTGGGCGGCAGAGTCATCACAGGTTGAGGGAGGGACGAGAATGAGACCTGACGACAAGAAGAAGACCATTCTAGACAGTGTTACGGTGAGTCGGGCGGAAATCGCTGCTGCAAAGGCTTTCTTCATTGGATCTGCAGAACATGACACCTGCACGCTAATAACCAAATGGATTGCTAAGAATGGAGGCGAGTATCCAGATCCAGTTCCCCTGAGAGGGACAAGCACTGCTGATGACCTACGAAGGGTTGCTAGGGCTCTTTCGCTGAAACTGGCCGCGTCCTACGCTGTATGGGAGTTAATCGGCGCAGGCTGCCTCACTCCGGCAGGCGTGATAGATAAGGAAACCCCATCCGTAGGGTACAGTATGAACATACCAGGTAGTAGGGGTGGTCGAAGTGACGCCTGGCAATTTCGCAAGCTCACGTTTTCTTATCCTACAAGCATCTATAGGCCGATCGCAGCCGCTCGGAGAGGGGTGTTCACAGACGGAGACCTATACTTGCAGGGGCTTGGCCTTGCAGACCTCGATCCAGGCATTGAAGAAGCTCTTCGTGAGGCCGTCCAGTGTTTCAGGTATGATCTGTTTACAGGTGCAGTTGCCATGCTGGGTGCTGCTTCCGAAGGTGTATGGATTGAATTGGGACGAGCGATTGCTAATGCCCGCCCAGGTTCTTCCAAATCCCAGAAGATCAACAACGCGCTTGATACGTCTTCACGTGGAATAGGGTACTTGGTCAAGCAGATCGTTGAGATGTGTGAAAACAGGAATGAGACTGGGGACATACTCAAACAAGCCAACGTGACCCTACCCGAAGTCCGTTGTGCTTTTCATTGGTGGAACACTATTAGAGAAGCCAGAAATGTGTTGCATTGGGGGGTAGAGTCAGCATTTGCCAACAGTTTCGACAAGGTTTCAGTACTGATGCTATCGGCAGCCTCCCACCTCAGAACTCTATGGAAGATTAGAACCGCAGCCCTGCGTGCCACATCATAGTCTGAAAGATGGCCGCCTCCCAACAAGCGCATGAAGCCGACCGCGCTATCGGGCACACATCGGTGGTCACACGCGCTTTTGGTGTGCCTTGTGGCGGAAGCTCTTTCCCGCAGCCGGGCGGCGGCTTATGCGCGTACCGTTATGCAGAAGACATGCAAAGAGGGAGAAGGAAGAGATGGGAGAAGGAATTGGGAGGTAGATTGAGATGTGGCAGAATTACTGGTTTCCCGAGACACTTCCCGAAGCCTTGACCCTGCTGGCTGAGCACAGCGAGGACACTCGTATCATCGCCGGCGGCACGGATCTGATCCTGCAACTGGAGCGCGGGGTACGGCACGTGCCCACGCTGGTGGACGTGACCCGCATCCCCGGCCTGAACGACATCGCCCTCGATAACGGTACGGTCCGGCTGGGGCCCCTGGTGACCCACAGCCAGGTCGTGGTTTCAGATCTGCTGGTGGACAAAGCCTTCCCCCTGGCCAGAGCCTGTTGGCAGGTAGGCTCGCCACAGATCCGCAATCGCGGCACCATCGCCGGCAACCTCATCAACGCGTCGCCCGCAGGCGACACCATCACCCCGCTGTGGGCGCTGGATGCATCGGTGATTCTGGGCAGCCGCCAGCGCGGCGAGCGAGAACTGCCTTTCGAGGAGTTCTGCCTTGGCGTGCGGCGCACGGCGCTGCAGCCGGATGAGATGCTGGTGTCCATTCAGTTCCCTGCACTGAAAGCAAACGAGCGGGGCGCCTTCCTCAAGCTGGGGCTGCGCCAGGCGCAGGCTATTGCCGTGGTCAACGTGGCCGTCGTCCTGGGTTTCGAGGATGACCGTATCTCCCGCGCCAGCATCGCCCTCGGCTCCGTGGCCCCGACCATCATCCGCGCCACCGACGCGGAGGAGAGCCTGATAGGCCGGCCGTTGATGGAGTACACGATGGCCCGGGCGGGCGAACTAGCAGCGGCCGCGGCGCGGCCCATTGATGACATCCGCGGCAGCGCCGACTACCGCCGGGCCATGGTGCGGGTGCTCACCGTGCGGGCACTGCGGCAATTGCGCGATGGCAGCGAGCGCCACGGCTGGCCCGCACGTCCGGTCACGCTGAAGGGGATCAGTGATCAGGCATCGGTGATCAAGCACGCACCACACACCCCGTTTGCCGTTTCACGCACCACGCATCACGTTTCACGTTTCACGTTTCACGCCTCCAACGCCCCCATCGAGTTCACGGTCAACGGTCAGCCTGTGAGCGTGTGCGGGGCGAACGACAAAACGCTGCTGCGTTTGCTGCGCGAGGACCTGGGGCTGACGGGCACTAAGGAAGGGTGCGCCGAGGGGGAGTGCGGCGCCTGCACCGTCTGGCTGGATGGTATGGCGGTGCAGAGTTGCCTTGTGCCTGCACCGCGCGTCCACGGCTGCCAGGTGGTGACCATCGAGGGGCTGGCAGAAGAGGGCAGCTTGCATCCGGTGCAGCAGGCCTTCATCGAGGAAGGAGCAGTGCAATGCGGCTACTGCACGCCGGGAATGATCATGTCCGCTGCCGGACTGCTGGCGGAGATGCCACGGCCGAGCCACGAGGAGATCCGGCAAGCGCTCACCGGCAACCTCTGCCGCTGCACGGGGTACTGCAAAGTCGTGCGGGCGATTGAGAGAGCAGCGGTAGCTCCGTGAAGTCATGGAAAATTGCACTCTAGTAGCGTTTGAAGTCCTGAATTCTCGTGCCGAGTTCAGACCATACAGGGGGTGACGAGAGATGCCAGGGTACAACACAATGGACGACCTGACAATCCGGCGAGGAGAACGGAATGTCTAATGGCGAGGTTACGGTCCATACACACACCATCATCTCTAACCTGTCACAACCGTCCACGAACCTCGTCCTGATTACGCAACGGAGCCATTGGCGCCATCCGGTACCGCACCTCCCAGGAGGCCGGCTGAAGATGTCTCGCTCGACGTCACGTCGGTTTCTATGCGCCAGAAACGAGGTGAGGGTAAGAAGATGAAAGTCAAGAGCTTCATAGTCACCATCGAACAAGATGAAGATGGCTGGTATGTGGTGGAGTGCCCGGCGATTCCTGGCTGCGTGAGTCAGGGCCGCACCCAACAAGAGGCGCTGGAAAACATCAAAGAGGCGATCGAACTCTGCCTGGAGGTGCGCCAGGAGATGGGGCTGCCATTGACTATCGAGACGCACGAGATCAGAGTGCCGGTCTATACCTAAGCTTCCGCTCATCTCGGGACGAAAGGCTGTGCGCACCCTTGAATTGGCTGATTGGGAAGTCGTCCGTCAGAGCGGCAGCCACATCATCATGATCAAGCCCGGCTCGATCTGTACGCTCTCCATCCCTGATCATCGGGAGTTGGGACGAGGCATTCTACGCTCGCTGATTCGCAAGGCCGGTTTGACCACCGGGGAATTCATAGAACTGTTGCAGGAATAGTGGGGGTTTCCACGAGAAGCAAGAGGAAGTCGGCTGGAGAGAGGATTTCGCTCAGGCGGGCTCGGGTCTCCGTGAGCGACAAGATGCGATCTACAGCAACTTTGAGCATCTGTACACCCCTGTAAGTACTTGGCCACATTGCAGCACATGAACAGATAACTGTCAAGTATTCTGCCCTGAATATTGTACAGATAGAAGACAAACAGGATCGTGTTCGCTGAGGTTCAAGGATGAACATGACGACAAAAACCATCGGTCAATCTACCCGTCGCGTAGACGCCCAGGCTAAGGTCACCGGCCAGGCGCTGTACCCCGGCGACCTGGCCATGCCCGGGATGCTGCACATGAAGGTGCTCTTCGCCAACCGGCCGCACGCCCGCATCCTGTCCATCGACACCAGCCAGGCGGAAGCTTGCACTGGTGTAGTGGCTGTGTTCACAGCCAGGGATGTGCCCGTCAATGAGTATGGGCTCATGATGAACGACCAGCCGGTGCTGTGTGGGCCGGGCAGCGACAAGCCCGGCGCCGGTGTGGTACGCTTCGTCGGTGACCAGGTGGCGCTGGTGGTAGCAGAAACGGAGAAGGCAGCCGCGGCAGCCCGTGATCTCATTGGCGTGGAGTACGAAGACCTGCCGGTCATCACCGACCCGCGGGAGGCGATGAGGCCCGATGCTGTCCAGATTCACCCCGACAAACCCGGCAACATCGTCGCCCAGTACCTCATCCGCAAGGGAGACGTGGAGGCGGCGTTTGCCGAGGCGGACGTCATCGTCGAGGGGGAGTACTTCACGCCGATGCAGGAACACGCCTACCTGCAACCGGAGGCGGGACTGGCCTACATTGACGAGGAGGGCCGGGTCACGGTGCAGGTGGCCGGGCAACATGCGCACAGAGATGGCGAACAAATCGCCCATGCGCTGGGGCTGCCCGATGAGCAGGTGCGGGTCATCTATCCGGCTATCGGTGGAGCCTTCGGCGGGCGGGAGGATATGTCAGTGCAGATCATCCTGGCGTTGGCCGCCTGGAAGCTCCACCGGCCGGTGAAGATCATCTGGAGCCGCGAGGAATCCATCATCGGCCACTGCAAACGACACCAGTATTTCATGCGACACAAGTGGGGAGCCAAGAGCAGTGGCCGGATCATCGCTGTACAGGCAGAGCTGGTATCGGACGCTGGCGCCTATTGCTACACCAGCAACAAAGTACTGGCTAACGCCAACCTGATGGCCATCGGCGTGTACGACATTCCCAACGTCCATGTAGACAGCTACGCCGTGTACACCAACAACGTCGCCGCCGGAGCCTTCCGCGGCTTTGGTGCACCCCAGGCCATCTTCGCCGCCGAACAGCAGATAGATCGCCTGGCTGAGAAACTGAGTCTCGATCCCATCACCATCCGGCTGCGTAACTGCCTGCGCGAGGGGTCTCTGCTGGCCTCGCAGTCACCGGTACCGGAAGGCGTGAGCATTGCGCCTGTGATCGAGCGGTGTGCCGAAGCAGCAGGGTACAAGCAAGAGGAAGGGAGTTGGCAGAAGCCTGATTTCGCCGACGGTCGGGGCATCGGATTCGCCTGCGGCCTGAAGAACGTCGCCTTCAGCTTCGGCTCGCCGGAGCGGTGCTCGGCAACCATCGAGTTGCACGGCGAGGCAGAGATCGAGAAGGTGGTGCTGCGCCACGCGGCGGCGGAGGTCGGGCAAGGCACCCACACGGTTCTGGCGCAGATGGCCGCTGAAGCGCTCGGTGTGCCACCACAGAAAGTGCGGCTGGCCATGTCCGACACGGCCACCTCGGACGACTCCGGTAGTGCGTCTGCCAGCCGCATGACCTTCATGGCCGGCCACGCCATCCGCGGCGCAGCCGATCTGGCGCTGCAGTTCTGGCGGGACGAGAAGCGTCCGGCTATCGCCTCCTACACCTGGCATGCTCCCGCCACCACACCCTATGATCCGGAGACTGGCGAATGCGTGCCCAACATCACCTACGGCTACCTGGCCCAGGCGATCGAACTAGAGGTGGACGCTGAAACGGGTCAGATTCGGGTGCTCAAGGTCACCACGGCCAACGACGTGGGCCGCGCAGTCAACCCGCTGCTCGTCGAGGGACAGATCGAGGGAGCAGTGATGCAGGCGCTCGGCTGGGCGCTGCTGGAGGATTTTCAGGTGAAGGACGGCCAGGTGCTCACGCCGCAGCTAAGCACCTATCTCATCCCTACCTCCCTGGACATGCCCGAGGAGGTGAAGTCGCTGGTGTTGGAGTATCCCGACCCCATTGGCCCCTGGGGCGTGCGCGGCATGGGGGAGATGCCCTTCATCTGCGTGGCGCCGGCTGTGGTCAGCGGTGTGCACGATGCTACTGGCGTGCGTTTCAGCTCTCTACCGCTGACCCCCGAGCGGGTGTGGAGAGGGTTGCAGACAGCAGTTCGGGCCAGCTAGTCGCCCTTGTTGGTGAGAAGATCGAGTGTTTCTCGAAGCGTAGCAATTTCGGGATCGAGTGTCTTGAGCCCTTCTCGCCTAGCGGCGCGCAGCATTCGCTTGTCAGCGGAGACCACGTAGACTTGATGAGATGCTTCAGCAGTCCAAACGACCGGCAAGCGCTGGATGGTGGCCAACTGCGCTGCGTCTGACGAATTGATGTTGTGGGTGAGAATCAGGTCAACAGCGTCGCGAAAGTTCCGATCGGTGATGGGAATCCAAGTGGTTCTCGCCAAATCCTGACGGATACGCTGCAAAAGGAGAACGAAATCTTCATCGGACATACCGGTACGGTGGCGGAAGCGGTTTGCGGTGGCGACAGTCTCGGCATAGGCCACACCACTGATCAGAAGCAAAGCATCGTCGGAGGTCGCAAGTTCATCCATCAGTAGATCTATCACACTACAACCGGGTTCGCGAGTATAGCGCTTCGCCCAGGCACTGGCATCCAGGTAGCACACTAGCACGATCAGAACTCCTCACGCATCTGAATGACGAGCTCGGATAGGGATGGCGCCTCGGGGTGTTCAGCTTGATAGCGGGCGACGATGTCTCTTATCTCCTCGACGCTGGGTGGCGGCCCCGCAGGAGGTTCCACACCCAACTGCTGCCAGATGCGGGCGAACGTGGCGTTCAGTATCTCCTCCAAGCGCTCGCCTCGAATAACGAAGCCTTGTGCCTCCATCGCTGCCAGAGGGGCATCGGAGGCCAGAGGGGGAGTAGCTTCCACGAGAACCGGCCTCTCGACCTCATAAGTGATAGCCCGTTCACGTATCACTTGGCGGGCTGCCGCTGGCTTCGCCTGGAGGCCGCACTTCACATTCTCTTCTACGAACTCCCGCAGTGTCCTGCCTTCCTCTGCGGCTCGGATTTTCGCTTGCCGATGCAGTTCATCGCTGATGTATACAGATTTCATGTTCCCATCCCCTGTCTGGCCCTCGTATCTTCGTAAACAAGATTATACGCGAGTCCGGCTAGTTGTCAAGTGAGCGTGACGATGCCTTTTCAACGTGTTCTGGTGCTCATCAAAGGTGCGGGAGATTTGGCCTCCGGCCTGGCCTATCGGCTGCACTGCTGTGGCTTTACCGTGGTGATGACCGAAATCGGCCGGCCACTGGCTGTGCGACGGGGTGTGGCCTTTGCCCAAGCGGTCTACGGTGGCGAGATGACGCTGCATGGCGTAACTGCCCGACGAGTGGATGATGTCGCAGCCGCCAGCGCCGCGCTGGTTGCGGGCATCATCCCCGTGTTGGTGGACCCACAGGCGGCTTGCCGCGTCGCGCTGCGTCCAGCCGTGCTCGTGGATGCTATCATGACCAAAGCCAACACCGGCACGCGCCTGGAGGACGCACCGCTGGTCATTGCTCTGGGGCCTGGCTTCGTTGTTGACGTGGACTGTCACGCCGTAGTGGAAACGAACCGCGGCCACGACCTGGGGCGGGTGCTCTGGAGCGGCTCAGCCATGGCTGACACGGGAGTGCCGGGACAAGTCGGTGGTCAGACGGCAAGGCGGGTGCTGCGCTCACCCTGCGCCGGGCGGCTGTATCCTCGCCAGGCCATCGGCAACCGAGTGGAGGCAGGCGAAGTCGTCGCCACGGTGAATGGCCAGGAGGTGGTCGCTCCCTTCGCTGGTGTGCTGCGGGGACTGATCCACGAGAGCGTGCCGCTCACACAGGGGATGAAAATCGGCGACGTAGATCCGCGCGCCATAAGCCAGCATTGCTTCTCCATCTCCGACAAGTCGCTGGCCATCGCTGGCGGCGTGCTAGAGGCCATCCTCTCCGCACCGCAGATGCGATCCTTGTTCGTTTCTCGACCGTGACACGCCAGGCGCTCTTGGAACCTGCGCGGACGTACCGCGCGTTGCGTGTTCGGTCACCCAGCACACAACACGTTTGGTTTTTTGTGTAGCCTCGGGGCTGTGCTATAATCACACCATGTTGCGCAAGATGGGCGGAAACACTCACCGACTTCAGTTTGATCCCCACTGGCTGCTCCTGTTGCTTCTCAGCTTGCTAGTCTGCGCGCCGCTGACTTATCCAGGCTACTTCCAGGCGCACAGCGGCCTCCTGCCCGTGTTCAATCTGTACAACCTGGAAGCGCAGCGCGGCGGCCTGTCCTGGGCCCCCGTCGTGGGTCGGGAGTTCGACCTGCTGCGCGGCGAGGGGCCGCTGCCATACTTCCTGGCTGAAGCGACAAGCTGGCTCGGGGCAGGCGGCGTCACGGCAGTGAAGCTCATCTTCGGCCTGGGGCTGGTGCTGGGCGCGGCGGGGATGTACGGCTGGACGCGGCGGGTGCTGGATGATCGTGGCGCTCTGCTGGCCGCGCTGGTGTATGCTTGCTGGCCCTATGTGCTGGCAACGATCTACGTGCGCGGCGCGCTGGCCGAGGCGCTTTTCTTCGGCCTCCTCCCATGGACGCTATGGGCGTTGCAACGGCTGCTGGATGGTCACCGCCCGAGCGCGGCACTGGTGGTCATCGGCGTGGCATTGCTGGCATGGACGCAGCCAGGGCTGTCGCTTTGGGCAGCGCTGGCGCTGCTGGCCTACGGACTGGTGCTGCGCAGTCGCCGTTGGGCCTTGATCGTCGCTGGCGTGCTGGGCGGCTTGCTTCTCGGTGCAGTCGGGCTGTGGCCTCTGGCTGCGGCCCACGGATTGGGCAGAACGCCTATCGCCTTCAGCGAACACTTCGTCTACCCTTTCCAACTGCTTTCGGCTGCCTGGGGGCATGGGGTCAGCATTCCCGGCTGGCAAGATGATTTCCCCATGCAGATCGGCCTGATCGCCGTTGGCCTGGCGGCGGTGGCGGTTTTCTTGCTGGTCGACGGCTCGACGCTGAACCGTGGGACTGACACGCAGGGGCAGGTCTCAGACCTGCCCCTACAGGCTCCCCTACAGGCTGCTATGTGGACCAGCCTCGCGATTGCCCTCGTGGTGACCTTCCTCACGCTGACCTGGGCCGCGCCGTTGTGGCGACTGCCAGGACTCGCACAAGCCAGCCGCACGCTCACCTACCCCTGGCAACTGCTGACGCTGGTGGGACCGTTCCTGGGGCTGTTGGGTGGTTCAGTGGTGACCCTGGGCCTTGGACAGATGGACTGGAGAGAGAGCCTGCCGCTGTGGGCGGCAGTGATCGCCCTCACGCTGCTGGCCAGCTACAGCTATCTGCAGCCGCTCACCACTCGCTACGAGCCGGAGGCCGCGCCGCTGGCCGTGCTGGGCGAGAATGAACTCCTGCTGCTCGACGCGCAGGTGGAAGGCCCATTGCAGCCAGGGCGGGCAGTGCAGCTCTATGTCCGCTGGCAACCACTGCGCCCGCTAACGAAGGACTACACCGTGTTCGTGCATGCCCTGGATGAAACGGAGCAGCGCTGGGGCCAGCAGGACACGCAGCCGCAATCTGGGGAGTACCCCACGTCGCAGTGGCAGGTGGGAGAGATCATTGAGGATCGCTACCAACTGCGCATCGAAGCCGATGGCCCGTCTGGGGACTATCACCTCAACCTGGGCCTGTACGACTGGCAAACAGGCGACCGAATGCGGGTCGGAGACGACAACAAGGTGGTCGTCAGGAACAGACCATGAACTCCAATCCCCAACCTCCAATCTCCAATCTCAAGTCCCTGAAGCCACTGGGATCCGCTCATGTGGTGTTGGTGATCCTGCTCTGCGCCTTCGCCATCGGCCCCTACCTGGCTCCGGGCTACTTCTGGGGCGCACACGACGCGCGGCACAACGTGTACTTCCTGTTTGAGTACGACCGCTCGGTGCAGGACGGCATCTGGTTCTCACGCTGGTCGCCCGACTTTGCCTTCGGTTACGGCTATCCTTTCTTCATTATATATGGCCCGCTGGCCTCGTTTGGCGGCGAGTTGATACACCATTTCCTGGGCGTGGGCTGGACGGCGACGGTAGAGGTGCTCTTTGCCCTTTCCATCATCGGTTCGGCGCTGGCGATGTACGGCTTCGTGCGCAGTTGGCTGGGCCGGGCGGCGGGACTGGTGGCTGCTGTAGCCTATGTCTACGTGCCGTACCACCTGGTCAACCTGTATGTGCGGGCGGCGCTTGCCGAATCGGTGGCCATGGTCTTCTTGCCCCTGATCCTCTGGGGAGCACGTTCCACGGTGCAGCGACCGCGGCTGGCGGCGGTGGTCGGTCTGGCGCTGGCTTACGCCGGCCTGATGGTTACCAGCAACCTGGTGACGCTGATCTTCACACCACTGCTGGCAGCCTACCTGTTGGTGCTTCTCTTGGCCAAGTTGAACGCCGACCAGCCACTGCGAGAGGTTTCCCGCCAGTCGATACTGCCGCTGCTGGCTAATGCAACGCGCATCGCGCTGCCGGCGGCTTTGGCGCTGTTGCTTGGCCTGGGGCTCAGCGCGGCCTTCGCACTGCCTGCGCTGGCCGAGCGGACATTCGTCAACCAGGAGCAGTGGTTCGGCGGCTACTACGACCCCTTCGCGCACTTCGTCTATCCGCACCAACTCTTCAGCCCCGCCTGGGGCTTCGGCATCAGTCAGCCTGGGCCTGATGACATCGCTGAAGGCGCGTTGAGTTACCAACTGGGCATCGTGCCGGTGGCGTTGGCCATCCTCTCGCTGCTAGTGGCAGCGCGGGCACGTTGGGCCAATGTGCGCCGCGAGCTGCGCTTCTTCCAATTGCTGGCCGTGATCCTTATCACACTCACACTGCCCGCCTCGGCCTGGGCCTGGCGTCACCTGCCGGTTGTTAGCTTTGCCCAGTTCCCCTGGCGCTACCTGATGCTGGCTACCGTGCCCCTGGCCGTGCTCGCTGGTTCGGTCACCAGCCTCAGGCCTGAACCGGAGACGCAACACCCGAAACCACGTCTGTCCACGCTTATCCTGGTCGCCCTGCTCATCCTCGGCAGCGCTCCCTACCTGCGGGTCGAGGTGCGCGAGCCGACGCCAGAGCAGGGCCCCGTCTCCTATGCCGCGCTGATGCGCTTCCAGCGCAGCAGCAACGAGATGACCGGCATCACCGCCTGGGTGGATCCCGAGCGCCTCCCCCAGTGGTCTTCAATGGCCGAAGCCTACGTGCAGGGCCAGCCTGTGACGACAAAGGTCGACTACAGCAAGGTGCCGCAGAACGAAACGTTGGCCGTGCATTCGCTGGAACTGGGCAGCGCCCACGAGGAAATGTGGTTCCACGCTGGAGATGAACAGCAGAGCGTTCTCTTCAATCGCTTTTGGTTCCCAGGCTGGCGTGCCTGGCTTCTCGACGGGGAAAACGGCCAGCCGGTGCAGGAATTGCCGGTGGAGCGAGAAGAGGGGCCGCTGGCTCGAATCGTCGTGCCGCTGCCGCAGGGAGAAGGATATCTGTTATTGCGGTTCGAGGATACGCCCGTGCGCAGGTTGGGGAAGGCAATCACCGCAGCCTCGTTGGGTCTGCTGTTGGCAGTCGTTCTTTGGGGACTGCTGCGCGTCAGCGCCGCAAGGCGACAAACCCCCGCTGGTAGACGATAAGGCCCCGTCCTTCAGGGTGTGGCGCTCGCCAAGATGCTCAGAAGCTCCTGCCCATAGGTTTCTCGCCGCCAGGGCCCCAAGGCCTCGATCTCTGCCAGTTCTTCCAGCGTCTTCGGAGCCCGTTGGGCGATGGACCTGAGCTCCGCGTTACTCAGCACCACGTCGGGGTCTATGCCTCGTTCGGCAGCCCTGGTATTGCGCCAAGCTCGCAGCGCTTCATAACAAGCCAGCGCCGCTTTGTCAAGATACTTGACCCTGTTGTTCCGACGCCGGACATGCGGTTGCGGAACCGGGGACTGCTGTCCTTGGGCGATGGCCGTGAGAATGTCGCGCCCATGCCACTTCACCTGGTTGCGGCTCATCCCTGGAATCTGTCGCAGTGCCTGGGGGTCGCCTGGGCGCTCCTCGGCCAGTTGCAGCAGCGTCCTGTCCCCCACCACCTTGAAGAGGGGGCGGTCTAGCTGCTGTGCTCGCTCCTCCCGCCAGAGGTACAGTTCCCGCAGCACCGCCAGCGCCCGCGGCGACAGATCCCGCGCTCCATTCATCCGCCAGAAGCCATCGGGGTCAAAGGGCTTCTCTTCCCATTCCATGCCCAGCAAACGGCCGAAAGCCTCGCTTGCCTCCTCCATCCGCGATCTGGCGGTGAGTTCAGCGATCTGCATCTCCCGCAGTGGTAGCAGGTAACGGCTGTCCAACCGAGCGTAGGCCAGTTGCTCAGGGGCGAGGGGCCTTCGTCCCCAGTTGGTGCGCTGAGCACGCTTGTCCAACCTGATCCCGAACCGTTCCTTGAGGATGGCGGCCAGGTTCAGATTCCTCCAGCCCAGGATACGGGCCGACCATAACGTGTCGAAGATGTTGGCGAACGTGAAACCGTAGTCCCGCTTGAGCACCACAATGTCGCTGTCAGCAGCGTGGAATACCTTCTGCACAGTCGGGTTGGCGAAGAGGGAGCCCAGCGGCGTAACGTCTCGCAGCACCAGGGGATCCACCAGGTAGTCGGCCTCGGGCACGGAGAGCTGGATCAGGCAGACCTTGTAGTAGTAGGAGAAGAGGCTATCTGATTCGGTATCCACAGCCACGACCGGCTGACGCCGAAGTTCCCGCAGCAACTGCTGGAACTGAGCGGCTTCGGTGACCAGAATCGGCGGCGGAAGCTGCGGCGTAGCTCCACGCGAAGACGTGTGCGATTGGCGGTTGGCCGAGTGTGTCTTGTGCATAGTCAAAAATGACGGCGACGCGGCAGTCCTTTCGAACGTGAGTGTCCACCACTCCAACCATTATGCATCTCTTTCGGCGCTATGTCAAACGGCCAGTGCGTTCGGTGTTGACACGTGGGCGGTATTGTGGTTTAATACCCGCATCATTGACCTGGCTGCCTCCTACGCCTACGCCGACAGCATCTATGATCTATCGCTGCTGGAGGCCGTGGGCCATCCGGTGGCCGTTTCCCCTGAGGAGCGGCTGGCAAGCATCGCCCGGCAGCGTGGTTGGCCCATCCCCGGCCAGGTGCGCGAGAAACCCTGGGGAGCACGAAGTGGGGCACAGGAGCACAATGAAAGCAGACAACACACCATCCAACAAGTCCCCCGTCATCATCTACACCGACGGCGCGTGTAAAGGCAATCCGGGGCCGGGAGGCTGGGCGGCCATCCTGCGCCATGATCGGAGCACGAAAGTGCTGCGTGGCGGCGCCTCGGACACCACCAACAACCGTATGGAACTGCGCGCCGCCATCGAAGCGCTGCGCGCACTGGAGCGGGCTTGCGTCGTTCACCTGCACACCGATTCCGAGTACCTTCGACGGGGAATCACCGAGTGGTTGCCCCGCTGGCGGCAAAATGGTTGGCGCACGGCAGGCAGGAAGCGCGTGAAGAACCAAGACCTGTGGCTGGCGCTGTTGGAGGCGCAGGAGCCACACGACGTGCATTGGCATTGGGTGAAGGGGCACGCTGGCGATCCGGGCAACATGCGCGCCGACCGCCTAGCTCGATCGGCCATGAACGACATCGGCCGCAAAGCAATGCCCGACCACGAACCGTTGGGCGAACAGCTCAGCCTGCCGGGCACTTCTCCGTGAGCTCCACAGCATGACACAACAGCTAGCCGCCCGGCAGGACTACACTGCCGGCAGCATTCATCGCAGCATCTGGATCCTGGGTCTGCCCATGACCATCGAGATGGCCATGGCCAGCCTGACCTTCACAGTGGACACCTTCTGGGTGGGCCGGCTAGGGTCGGCGGCGCTGGCCGCGCTGACCATCAGCAGCGCCATTCGCTGGGTGATCAGCAGCCTCTCCAGCGGCCTGGGCGTGGGCGGACTGGCGCTGGTGGCCCGGCGCATCGGCGAGGGAGATCGGGAAGCAGCCGACCACGCTACGGCACAGGTCGTCTTACTGGGCATCGGCATCTCGCTGTTCCTGGGCGTGGCGGGCATTCTCATGGCCGAGCCACTGCTCCGCCTGATGGGGGCCGACGCCGAAGTCCTACCCCTGAGCCTCTCTTTTCTGCGCATCACCTTCGGCGGCATGTTCACCCTGGTGATGATCTACATGATCAATTCCCTCCTGCGCGGGGCCGGCGAGGCCAGGCTAGCCATGCACGTTCTGATCCTGAGCAACACACTGACGATCTTGCTGGAACCTCTCCTCATCTTCGGATTGGGCGCCCTCCCAGGCCTGGGGGTAAGCGGTTCGGCCTGGGCCACCGTGCTGGGGGCGGGCGCCGGTGTACTCTTCCAAACGATCATCCTGCTGCGCCGCCGCGCTCACATCAGCATAAGCCTGCGCGACCTGAAACCTGATTTCCCCCTCATGTGGCGGATCATCCGGATTGCCCTGCCCAGCACGGTGCAGATGGTTCTGCGCTCATCTTCGCGGCTGGTGATCCTGGGAATCGTCGGGCTGTACGGCACCTTCGCCACAGCGGGCTACGGCGTCGCCAACCGCATCCTGATCATCGCCCTCATCCCTGGTTTCGGCCTGGGCAACGCGGCCAGCACCCTGGTGGGCCAGAACCTGGGCGCCGGGCAACCTGGCCGCGCTGAGCGGAGCGCCTGGTGGGTGACAGCCTACAACGCGGCACTGATGGCCATCATGACCGCGCTGTTCCTCACCTTCGCCCGCCCTCTGGTGGCTTTCTTCGACCCCACGCCCCAGGTGGTGGACATCGGAGCAAACGCCCTGCGCACTATCGCCCCCTCGCTGATTGCCAGCGCGGTGGGGATCGTGCTGGGCCGCAGTTTCGCCGGGGCTGGCGATACCGTGCCACCCATGGCCGTCAACCTGTTGACCTTGTGGTGCCTGGAAGCACCACTCGCCTACGGCCTCGCTCGCTGGACAAACCTGGGCATCAGCGGCGTGTGGGCCGGCCGGGCCATTGCCAACCTGGCGAACGGACTGCTGTTCGTCGCCTGGTTCCGCTTGGGCCGCTGGAAGCGGAAGAAGGTGTAGACCCAGCGATGACGTACATCTTGGGTATCGAAACATCATGTGATGAGACCGCAGCCGCGGTGGTGGCCGATGGCCGGCACATTGTGTCTAACGTCGTTGCCTCGCAGGTGGAACTGCACCGCCCCTACGGCGGCGTCTACCCAGAGGTAGCCTCCCGCCAGCACATGGTCGCGATCTACCCCGTGATCAAGCAGGCGCTGGAGCAAGCGGGAACGGACTGGGAGGCACTGGATGCAGTGGCGGTAACCTACGGGCCGGGGCTGGCGGGCTCGCTGCTGGTGGGAGTGAACGCGGCCAAGGGGCTGACCTGGATGCGGGGATTGCCGCTCGTCGGCATCAATCACCTGGAAGGACACGTCTACGCCAACTGGCTGGAGGTGGAGAGCGAGGAGACCATCAGTTTGCCCAAGTTGGACGCAGCAGGGCAGGCCTTTCCGCTGCTGATGCTCGTCGTATCCGGCGGACACACGGAGCTGCTACTGATGCAAGGGCACGGCCAATACGAACGGCTGGGCGGCACGCTGGACGATGCGGCGGGTGAAGCGTTCGACAAGGTGGCTCGATTGCTGGGCCTGGCCTACCCGGGAGGGCCTGCTATTCAGGCTGCGACTGCCGGCGGCGACCGTACAGCCTTCGACTTCCCCCGCGCGCTGGCGAAACGGCCGGAGCACGTCTACAACTTCAGCTTCAGCGGACTGAAGACCGCAGTTCTGCGGGTGGTGCGAGGGCTGGATCCGGCAACGCTGCCTGTCAGTGATCTGGCGGCCAGCTTCCAGGAAGCGGTGGTGGATGTGCTGGTGGAAAAGACCCGCCACGCGGCGGAATCGTTCGAAGTGGCCCAGGTGTGCGTATGCGGCGGCGTGGCAGCAAACGCCCGCCTGCGGGATGTAATGCGGGAACGGCTGGCTGTGCCCGTGCGGATGCCGCCCCTCTTCCTGTGCACAGACAACGCGGCCATGATCGCCGCTGCCGGACATCACCGCTTCCTGGCCGGGGATCGGGCCGATTGGGACCTGGACGTGGTAGCGAACCTGCGACTGGCGTAGCTGCTCACGGCCAGAGGCCCGCCTGGTGGCGGGCCTCTGTGTTTCTCGAAAGCGAGTCTACCGTGACCCCACGTCGGGGGCTGGCACGGAATCGGGAACTCCTGGCCGCAGGCCAGATCGCTCCCTCAGACCCTGCAGCCGTTCCCGGATCACGGGGCGCCGCGGGATGTGTACGCCGCGCCAACTCCAGCGTCCTTCGTGGTCACCCACCTGGAAGGTGCCGTAGCCCTGAAGGAAGGCGCGCCCCTTGCCGGTAGCGGTGAAGTCGAGCTTGCCGCCGACCATACGCACGACGAACCGCTCCCCCTCAGCGTGGATCTCCCCCTCCCAGTCGGTGAGCTTGACAACTCCGTCATCCGTGTCCTCGCTCTCGCCATCCCCGGTGATCTCCAGCGTGTCAGCGTCTTTGATCCAGATGACGCTCGCACCGTGAGCGTGGATGTCCATGCTGCCCTCACCGCCGAACATGGCCAGCCCATAGCCATTGGCCGTAAGCGTGTGTTCCTCAGGCGGGGGAGTTTCCTCCTGAGCCAGCGCAACGCTGAGCGGGAAGGTGACCAGCAGAACCAGCAGCGCCAGTCCAAGAAACAGCTTGCTTCTCTTCGACATCTTTCTCAACCTCCATCGTTGTATTTCCTTCCGACGTTCATCCTGTCGAAAGCTGCTCTCATTCTCGCACACCTTTGTAAAGGCAATGTTAGCGGATTGTAAAATCACTGTAAACATTCGCCAGGCTTCTCCTGGGCCAGCGTGGCGGGTTGAGCTAGGCAGCCCGACTACCATTTGCGGTACCTGAGAGCCAGCGGCAGGTACGCTTTGCGCATCTGAGGCGTCGGCAACCCGGTTGGCGTGGGGGTGAGAGTCGGCTTCGCAGTGCGGGTAGCTGTGGGCGTCGGCGTGTAGGTGAGAGTCGGTCTCACAAAGCGAGTAGCCGTGGAGGTCGGCGTTGGAGTAGGAGTTGACGTCGGAGTCCATGTCAGCGTGCGAGTGCCCGTGGGCGTGGGCGTTGGAGTATGAGTTGGAGTCAACGTCGCCGACGGTGTGGGGGTTGAGGTCAGCGTTGATGTCGGCGTGCGAGTAGGCGTCAGCGTGTCGGTCGGCGTTGGCATGTGAGTAGGCGTTGGCGTACGAGTAGATGTTGGCGTAAATGTGTCAGTCGCCGTTGGCGTCGGCGTGTGAGTATGTGTTGGCGTACGAGTGTCCGTTGGCGTCACCGTGTCCGTTGGCGTCGGCGTGCGAGTAGATGTTGGCGTTACTGCGTCAGTCGCCGTTGGCGTCGGCGTGTGAGTAGGTGTTGGCGTGCGAGTGGCTGTTGCCGTCGGCGTGTCCGTTGCCGTCGGCGTGTCGGTTGGCGTTGGCGTTGGTGTACAAGTAGGCGTTGGCGTCACCGTGTCCGTTGCCGTCGGCGTATCGGTCGGTTCCACAGGAAAGTCCAGCTCAACTGCCATCGCCGGGTCGCCAAGGAGAACATAGGTGTCAATCAGGTCGTGAAAGCGATCATCACCCTCAAACAAGTTGAGCTTGCCCTTCGCCGTAGCCGGGCCAAGACGCGGATTCCAATCCTCGAACAGCGATTGGTAGAAGCCCTGATGCAGATAGTCATACCCGGGCATGACGCCCAAGCCGGTGGGCGACCAACTGGCTACAGCGCCGTGCCCAGGCAGGCGAACGATCCGCTCTGCCAGCGACGAGAGCTGCGGCTGGTGGAAGGAGCCTTCCAGACTGGTCATCGGCACCATCACCGGCAGCCGATCACCGTTTGTCAGGGAGCTTAGGCTGGAAGTACTGAAGAGGAATTCTGTGGCCCACATCGTGATTCCGGCATGACCCATGTAGCTGACTATCAACGCGCCGTCGTTGACGGTGTCCAAGATCGCCTGCCGTGTTTCGACCACAGTGGTATGCGTTTGCATGTAGTAGATCTTCTGAGGCTGATAAGGGTCCGGTATCAGGTGATCAGCAACGTTATTGGAAAGTGCCGGGAAGTCACCCGCGAAGTCCGCATTGTCGGCGACGAAGAGAATGCGATGACGCCAGTCGCCCGAGGGCAAACCCTGATCGTAGGTGAGCAATTTCTGCACTACGGCCTGCGCTTCTGCTGCTGAATTCACCGGCAGCCGGCCGATGTGCAGGTCCGCCAAGATGTCCCCCCCCTCGACGGTCACGTACCGGTTGTCCGCCGCCGTCTCACCGATAATGGGATCAACGTAGCGCAGATAGGCGGGGATGAAGGTCCGCACTCCCGTGCCCAAGAAGTCCCGAGGGTCATAGGTGCCATCGCCCACCAGCAGCACATAGGCCGGGCCAGGAGACTGCCAGTGATGATAGGCGCAGTCGAGGAAATCTCGGATGGCATCAGGGTGCACGATCCCATAGTTGAATTCGTCGTAGATGTCGGTCACGTCCACAACAGTCACTCGCAATCCCTGCGAGGCTCGCAACGTCGCCAACGGCCCCACGCTGCTCAGGAAGTCGGGGTGGCTGATGACGATGTAGTCGGCGCCGTTAGTCGGACTGCTCAGAGCAGAGGGAACGTCGAGGTAGATGTCCTCCGGCTGACGCAGCCCAGCTTCCGTCGCCGCCCAGTAGTGGACCTCGCCCGATGCATCGTCGCTGAAGCGCAGCGTCCTGCTCGCCCCTGCCGAGACGGCCTGAGCTCCTGTCAGCCGTACAGGAGCGGAAGGGTCGGTTACATCAAACAGCAGCGCAGGCTCCGCTGCCCAACCGATGACCTCAAAGAGCTGATGTCCGCTTCCCTCGCCACCGAATGACAACCACTCCCCTGCCGTCTCGTATGTCCGCCGATAGTCTATCTCGAACCAATCGGCATACCCCTCGTCGTGTGCGGCAGCGGTATCGCCTGGCGCTTCGATGGTGATGGTATTATCGCCGCTTACCAACAACTCCTGGTCGAAGGGCAACTCTGCAGTGTAGGCAGTGCAATCATCCCAGTAGCCGTCGCCAATGAAGGCGCCATTGATGTAGAAGTTCAGATGGTGATCGGGATTGACGACGTCAAAGGAATGCCCCCAGATCAGCGGGCGAAGGGTAGCAATATGCGCTCCCGGGGCCACGCCTTCCAGCGCAATGGTGAACGTCCGCGTCAGCACGCTGCCAGACTGATAGCCCTGCCAGTACCAGTGATCCCCCTCATGAGGCAGGCTACTGATGTAGATCAGGTTCTCCTCAGAATAGGCCGAGGCCTCGAAAGACACAGGCGTGCTGCCTGTGTCCGGGGAGACGTCCCGCTGAACCATGCGCTGGCCATTGGTGACGCCGTAGCTCAGCCAGTACACGTTGGCATCGGTGTACTTGCCGTCCAGCGCCTGGCCGTAGGAATAGATAGCATCCGTGCTATCAAAGCGGCCATCCGCCTCACCGCTCACATAGATAGACAACTCCTGTCCCAAGTGGTGGATGCGGAAGGTACGCGGATCCAGTGTGTCCACGGGCATGCCGGCGACCTGCAGGTCCCCATAGGAAAGCCTGGAGATGCCATCGTCCTTCACGACAAGCTTGTACTGTGAAGATGCTACAGTGACCTCTGCCCCCCGCAGCGTTGCCGTCTGAGATGTGGGCTGTCGCCGCCAGGCTCTGGCACTTTCGTAGTTGAGCAACGCGCCACGGTACACGTTCTCGAAGGCAGGATCGGAAAGCGGTTCGCGCGTGGCTGGCAGCGGTTCGATGTCATAGTTGAAGCGCAACGCCACCCGCAACCGACGATAGTGGTACAACTCGCCGCGGCGGGCATTCACTTGGAAGGGGTGGAGTTCCAAACGCACAATGCGCTGATGTCGCATGTAGGCGTCATCGGTGGTGATGGCAATTCGAGGAGGATAGAGGGCATCACTGGCATACGTCGCCTCATCCTCCACGATCACATGCACGATGTCACCGCCCAGCAACGCCCCTGACACTTTAGCTTTCTCTGACACAGGCCCGAGAGAGGGCACTGGTTGGACATGCACCCCCTTCATTGGCGGCCCTTCCTCCAGCACGGTCACTTCGAGGGAAAGATGCGCATCGGGGGGCACGCCCAGCAGTAGGCTGCGGACGGGGAGTTGAGGCTTGCCCGCCTCGCCGGTGGCGCCATAGCCAGGCACACTGATCACATGGTAGAGCCGGCCATCCACCTGCAGCGGCTGTACGCCATAGGAGGATGTCAGCAGTTCCAGTGAGACGCCCGAGACATCAGACGACAGCAACCGCAACCCTCCCGGATGAATCGCCTGATGCGCCGCCGTTATCACGGGCGCGAGCGCGGCAATGGCCGCGATGAGCACAAGCAAGGTCAGAACTACTCGCCTTTTCATAATGGACACACACCACCTAGACACACACCACTCACCCACAAGAAGCCCCAATCGCCCAAGTGAGCATCTCGTACATAGCCTGGCCCGAAAGAAGAGCATGCCCGCCTGAGCAAGCGGAAGGCCAAGCCAGAGCGGAGCCAGAGGCCCTGGATGACCTGTCGGCCATATGCGAAAGCGTCCTGCTTGTTTTGCCGATTTGCTGCAAGATGAGTATAATGTACTCTTGATGAAGAACGAAGCGAGGAGAAGCCTGCATGCCCATCTATGAGTATGAATGCGAGAACTGCGGTGTACGTTTCGAGCGTACGCAACATATGACAGATGAACCTTTGACCATATGCCCTGAGTGCAACGGGCACGTGCATCGGGTGTTTCAGCCAGTGGGCATCATCTTCAAAGGCTCCGGCTTCTACGTTACCGATAACAGAGCCAAATCCTCGACCAGCGTACCGAGTAGCAGGAAGTCCGACGAGTCCGATAAGCCCGATAAGCCCGACACCAATGGAGAAACGTCGGATGACTAGCGCCACATCTGTCAGTGATGCACGAGCCCCATGGGGACACACCATGGGGCTTTTCTATTCGGTGACTGATGTTGCGACTACAACTGGAAGCGCCCGCTGGCGCGGATGACTTTGTACTGGAAGTTGGTAACCAGGCCAGTCAGCTTGGCCACCAGTTTCTGCCATTCCTCGCTGGCCAGGATCTCCTCCATGGAATCGAGATCCTCAGTCACGCCGCCGGTGAGAACCTGCGGGCCTTCGCCGAAGACAGTGTACCATACCTCGGTGGGCTGTATTCCTAAGCGCATCAACCCTGGTACAAATTCCCGCATCACAAACTTAAGATAGGAATGTTCCAGTTCGTTCCGGAGATCCCAGGTCATGAGCAGTTTGATCATGGGGCGCTTGACTTCCTGTTGGCTGTTGACGGGATGCTGGTTCTCCCCTTTCCCTATCATTGGGAGGTATCAAGGATAGCAGATTAGGCAGAAACGCGCAAGTCCTGCCCGATGACGGTCTCCTGCACCGCGCCCAGGTTGTTTTGGCCGCACCCTAGTGATCTGGGTGGAAACATGACCTGAAGGGTGAACCTTCTCCGCCATTTTCGGGTGTACATCGTATGCAACGTCTCTGCACTGCCCCGGGCAATCGAAGAGGGACAGCAAGCAAAAGCATGCGGAGGCACATATCCCGCCATCAATTCGAGGCATAACAAATGGCCGCTGTGACAACACAAAGGGTCCGACTTGGAACACAGCAACGCACAACAGAAGCACGAACCAGCGATGAGTACCGCTCCGGACTGAAGCGTGCTGGCGGTTGGCTGAGCTTGCTCCTGCTCACTCTGATGCTACTATCCGTAGCCTGGTCCGTTAGCGCGGCCGAGTGGACAGATGGCCTGCATCTGATGCAGTGGATGGTGTTGGGCGGCGCTCTCCTGGGATTCGCTCTGAGCCACACGCGATGGAGAGGATTCTTCCCCATCTTCCATGCCTTCCTGTGCAGTCTCGCCTGGATCACTTTCTGGGTCAGCACGCTGCTGCCGCAGGAGTTCGGGCCTCGTGGGCGTGTCTTACAGCTCTTCGCTGGCATCTCGCTTTGGCTCGAGAGGGCCGCTGCCGGCACAGCCAGCGCGGGCAGCCTCATCTTTGTGCTGTTGTTGGCGATCGTGAGTTGGTGGCTGGCCTACTCCGCAACCTGGGCCATCTTCCGTCATCAGCGAGTGTGGCACGCTGTCATTCCCGCGGGAATGCTCATGCTGGCCAACCTTCACTACGCCCCCTCTCGTCTCAGCGTGTACTTCTTGCTTTTCACTTTCTGCGCGCTGATGTTGGCGGTACGCAGTAACCTGGCGCAGCAAGAGGCAAATTGGCGGGCAGCAAAGGTGCGCTACGCGATGGACATCAGCCTTGACTTCTTGCGCGACGGCGTGATCTTTGTAGCACTCGTACTGGCCCTAGCTTTCCTCTTGCCCAGTGTAGCCAGCCAAGGACATCTCGACCCGCTGGTCAAACCGTTCGAGGAACCGTGGGGGCGGGTCAAGCACGGGTGGAACCGCCTGTTCAACTCCCTGCAATATCCGTCGCAACAGAGCTACGCCGCCTTCGGCAAGAGTCTGGCCCTGTCGGGGCCGGTGAGCCTGGGGGACTCGGTGATTATGGACATCCGTGCCCCCGATGGACGCTATTGGCGAGCTGTCGTCTACCACACCTACACCGGTCGGGGCTGGCTGAACGCTGATCAGGAGAGCATTCCACTAGGAGCGGGGGCCAGACCGCGAGTGCCGACGTACGAACTCTGCCGTGAGATCACGCAGACGGTCACTACCTACTATCCCGGCACCAGCGTGCTGTTCGCTGCGGGGCAACCACTGCGTGCGGCATTGCCAGCGATGGCTGAAGTAAGCTACCTTCCAGAGAAGGTCGTACCCACGCCGACTCCTCTGCCAGGCGGCGGACGGAGGGTCAATGTTTCCCCGCCGCTGGATATCTCCATGCTGTTCAGCCGCTCGCGCTTGAAGGAAGGGCAATCCTACACCATCGTCTCCGCCGTTACCAAGGCAGACATTGAGAGTCTCCGTGCTGCCGGTGATGCTTATCCCGACTGGGTGCGGGATCGCTACCTGCAATTGCCCGAAGAACTGCCGCAGAGGATACGAGATCTGGCCCTGGAGATCACCGCGCCTTATGACAATGCGCACGACAAGGCAGCGGCATTGGAGCGCTACCTGCGAGAGGGGCTACCCTACAACGACAAGATCGCACCGCCACCACCTGACCAGGACGGGGTGGACTACTTCCTCTTCGGCGTGCGGGAAGGGTACTGCGACTACTACGCCTCGGCGATGACGACGATGGCACGGTCGGTGGGCATTCCCTCTCGTCTGGCGGCAGGCTACAGCCAGGGGGAGTACGACGAGGAAAGGGGCACGTACCGGGTCAACGAACTGAACGCACACGCTTGGGTTGAGGTGTTCTTCCCCCACTATGGCTGGGTGGAGTTTGAACCCACGGCCAACGAACCGCTCATTGTGCGGGCCCTGCGTCCTTCGGAGAAAGAGACCCTTGAGCCTTCGAAGCATCCATCGGGGCCACAGATGGAAGAAGAAGATAGGTTCGGGGAGGACGTTGACATACCTCCAGGACCAGCGGGGGGAATGCTCGGTCTCAGGCAATGGTGGCCTCTCGGCATGACGTGGACCATCCTGGTGGCAATTGTGGTGCTGCTGGCGCCCACAGGCGCCGTTGTGTGGTGGATGCTGCGCCGTCCCCCCTCGGCGGCGCCGCACCTGCTCACTCAACTGTACGAACGGCTGATCCAGTGGGGAGAGCGGTTGGAGCTGCGCTGGCAAGTGCATCAGACGCCCCACGAGCAGGCCAGTCTGATGGCACAGGCAGTGCCTGAGGGTCAGGTGCAGATTGACAGTATCACCAGCCTCTACGTGCGGGAGCGTTTCGGTCCTGCTCCTGCCAGTGATGACGAGCTGGACGCCGCGGCGCAGGCCTGGCTGACCTTACAGCCTCTGCTCTGGCGGCGTTGGTTGCACTGCCTCACTCGACCGCCGGAACGGTTGCTCCGCTGGAAGGACCGCTGGTCGCGCCGTCTAGCCTCCCAGTTCCCAGGCTAGCTCCAACACACTTCAGCTAGGAGGGAGTTGAACTCCCGACTACAGTTCAGTTGGGAGGGAGTTGAACTCCCGACCTCGGCAGTGCAACTGCCTCAGAACAGCTTTGAGGAGCTAGGCTGATAGATTCTCCTGAGCTTCGTCCAGAAGGGCGCGAAGAAGTGTTTCGTCTTTCAACGGCCCCACGACCGCCATGCTGAGCCGCCGGCCGCAGAAGCATTGACACGCCAGCCGCTGGATATCGACGGCTGTCACTGCATCCACCTCAGCGATCACCTCGTCCACGGTCAGCACCTCATCCCGCAGAAGCTCCTGCTGTCCCCACCAGCCCGCGACCGCCAGACTGTCTTCTAGTCCCAGCAGCAGCCGCCCTTTGGTCAGTTCCTTGGCCCGCCGCAACTCAGCAGCCTGCACTGACTGCTCTCTCAGCCGTTGCCACTCTCGCAGAATGACGCGAGCAGTCACCTCGACCTGCGCAGGCTCCAGCGCGGCATAGGCTTCCATCACTCCCGTGTCGCTCAGGAAGGCAACGCTGGAATCGACGGCATAGGCCAAGCCCTGCCGCTCCCGCACCTCCAGGAAGAGGCGAGAACTCATCCCCTCCCCCAGGATAGTATTCAGCAGTGCCAACGAGAACCGATCGGAGTGATGGCGCGGCAGGCCGGGTACCCGGAGGACCAAGTGTGCCTGCTCTGTGTCCTTGAATCGCAAAGCCCAGCGTGGGTGGTCGGGAGGTGGCGGCGCCGGCCGGTAGCCATTCGGACGGGGGCCAGTCCAATCGCCCAACAGCGCCGTCAGACGCCCTACCACCGCCTGGTGCTGCGTGTTCCCGGCCACGCTCACCACCGTGTTCTGCGGGCTGTAGTGTCGTTCTCTGAAAGAAAGCAACTGCCCGCGGTTCATGGCAGTGACGCTCATCTTGCTTCCAGCTACATCCCTTCCCAGCGGATGACCAGGCCATGACGTTTCGTTGATCAGCAAGGAGACGAGCGAGTCGGGCTGATCGAGCGTCATGCTCATTTCCTCGATGATGATACGCCGCTCTCTTTCCATTTCCTGTGGAGCGAAAAGAGCATGACGAAGCATGTCAATCAACACATCCAGGGCCGCATCCAGATGAGTCTGGGCAACTTTGACCCAGTAGTAGGTGAGTTCTCGCGCTGTGTGACCATTGAAAACACCACCTCGTCCCTCGATTTCCGTGGCAATGGCCTCCGGAGTGGGTCGCCTTTTGGTGCCCTTGAACAACATATGCTCGATGAAGTGAGCGGCCCCCTCGTCGGCGCTCGTCTCGTGCCGGGAACCGACACCCAAGTAGAACCCCACACTCACAGAGCGAGTGTGGGGCATCGTCGCGGTCAGGATGCGCAAGCCGTTATCCAGAGTGGTCTTCTGGCATTCTATCATCAATCAGTATCCCCGCAGTTCACGCAGTTCTCGCTTGGCCTCTTCCTCCGCCAGCGGGTCCTGCGCTGGCCCAGCCTCCAGAAAACGCTCGAAGGCAGCGATGGCCTCCTCGGTCTTCCCCTGAAGTCTGTAAAGCGCCCCCAGGCCATAATAGACCTCGGGAAGATCCGGCTGTAGCTCGCCAGCCCGCAGGAAGCTCTTCTCTGCGTCATCCAGGCGGCCCTGCTGCAAGCGAACCGCACCCAAGAGATAGTGCAACTGTGCATCGCTGGCATCCGCTTTCAATCCCGTTTCGAATTGGGCTACGGCATCATCCAAGCGCCCCTGTTGGTAGTAAACCACGCCCAGGTTAGTCAGGCTGCCCAGATGACTTGGTTGGATCTTCAGCGCAGCCTCGAAAGCGACGATAGCTTCATCCAGGTCGCCTTGCTGGTAGTAGGTGTTGCCCAGGCCAAACTGCTCTTCGGCGGACAAGACATCGCCGCCAGGCTCAGGCGTCGCCTCGCCGCCACAGCCAGCCAGCATGGCCAGCAGCAGCAGCGACACGAGACTCGCCAGCGTCCAAACCCTCAGTCCTCCCAGTTCGCTCTTTTGGCGCATACCCCTGCCTCCTACGTTGAACATCGGTTGAACATCCTCTCAGAGATCACTACCGGCAGCGACGCACACTCGCGCCCCGCCAACCAGCATTATACCTCAAATCCGAGCAAACGGAAAAGAACGATCGCCGTTGGCGCGAACAGGGGAAGGAGGATCTCCCCCTTCCCCTGTCTGACCTATTACCGCTAGCGATATCTCACTGCTAGAGACCCGGCTAGAAACCCGGGAACCGGACCACGTTGTTCCCCGTGCGGTTGACGACGTAGACCATGTTGAGTGTGTGGTCCACGGCTATGCCGAACGGGTCTTGCAGGTACACGGCGGGATGATATATCGTCCACGCCACTGTGTCGGTGACCCCGTCGATCACACCTCTCCAGTTCTCCGCACTGTTCGTGACGAAGATGTGGTTCCTTGAGGGATTGGCCACGATACCACCACCATCGGATCCGCCGTGGCCGACGTCAATGGACTTCAGCGGCACCAGCCCACCGATAGAGCATGCCGTTGT
>Ga0075114_10000384_pt1 | contig 28049 bp, 17 predicted proteins | sample AntAceMetag02UKM_FD_69784 | JGI IMG/M metagenome (GOLD analysis project Ga0075114, IMG submission 69784) | Saline lake microbial communities from Ace Lake, Antarctica - Antarctic Ace Lake Metagenome 02UKM | ecosystem: Environmental > Aquatic > Non-marine Saline and Alkaline > Saline | place... | reverse complement strand
CGTCAACTATGCCGTTCTGGTCCTCGTCCGGATATGGAAGAGAAATTGTTATATCGGCGGTGAGCGTCACATCTGTTAATATATTACCGGATTCATCTTTAAAATTGATATCTACGGTGCCGCCGGTTACAACAGAGTCGTTTACTACCTCTACATAAACATCGCCTGAACCATTTTGCTGTAGGGCACCCATCGGTATTTCAATCTGCATGCCGTCTGGCAACACTATATTTGTGGCATCATTAGGATTTACCTTTGTTTTCTTAGTATGGATTTCGCCGTTTGCATTCTCGTATATGTCTATATCACCGGCAGGAGCGCTGTTTCCAATTGTAACCGAGAGGGGCAAAAATGGAGTAGCATCTGCACTAGCGTTTACAAGGGCTCTTATTAAATAATCTCCGTCACTAAGGCCTGTTGTATCCCATGTAACTGAGTAAGATGCGACGGGCTCACCCAATCCTATATCTGCCCATGTTGTACCGCTGTCTGCACTGTACTGGAACATAACCGTATTTACGCCGCCATCATCCGGCAGGACGCGGCAGATTAATGTCACAGCATTTCCGGCTATTGTTTGGTTTTCTTTTGGCATCATTATTACACTTGCATATGTATCGGGCATAGCCACAAACACCGGTATATAGACAGTGTCCGTAGCGCCTGTCGCAGCCGCTACTTCCAAACAAGCTAAATAATACCCCGGCGAGGTATAAGTATAAACAACATCATCCGGATTGCCGGATGAGTAATCAAAGCGTTTATCCCCATCAAAATCCCATTTATATTCTTTTATGTGGCCCGGATGCATATAACTGGCTGAACTTACAAAAGTTGTCTCAACTGGTAATGCGGCGGCTTCGCCTGAAGAGCCTGTTATTTCGCTGGCACCTACAACACTGTTATAGTTAACCGTCGCTACAGCCGTCGGGCAATTCGAAATATCCTCTACAATAACTAATACATGGTCAGTTGCAGTTAGGTTTATATCGGTAGTTGCCCTAAGCGTGGCTCTATAAATCCCTGGTGAGCCATAGGTGTGTTTGGCGTTTGTTTTCTCACCCTGTGCTATGGTCTGCTGCCAAGCCGAGGCTTGCTGCTCAAGCACCCAATCATAGACACCGTCGCTTTCAAAATCCCATTCTAATTTTTTTACCCATCCAAACAAATCCTGACCTGTGTTTCTATAACCCAGCGGTATGGCAGAACCTTTCAGGGTAACCTGCTGACCTGCCATGGCATAAACTATATACCTGTTGCCGGCGCCATGGTTGCCAAATTCTATAACCGGCCTAAAATTCTTATCCGGCGCATTATGCCACCTGGCAACATCCAAAGAAACCGGGAAGCTGTCTATTTCACTGTAGCCATCTGTATCAGTAACCTTAAAATATACGGAGAAACTCTGTGGGTTTGTATCCTTATATGTATGCGTAACGCCTCCTGATTTAGTAGAGGTAAAATCATATTCACCATTTCCACTTAAATCCCACTGGTATTTAGCTACATCTGCTGAGCCGCTGCCTGCAAACTCCCAGATTGATGGTGTAGATACTACAGCAGGCACACCAACTACTGCAGAAGCTGTTGGCGGAAATAGCGTCTCGTCTCTTTCTATGTTTATAGTAGCTGTAGTTACTCCAGCTCTGCCCCTATTATTTATTACTCTTAATTTTGCGTAATAAACCCTGTTGCCTGCATCATCTATCGCACCTGGTGTAGTGTATTTATATTGTACCGAGGGGCTGCATGAAGAATAATCATAAGTCCCATTTCCATCAAAATCCCATTCATATTTTACTATATTATATCCGCCATCAGCAGTAACATGCGCTGTAAATGTAACATCCAGCGGTTGGATACCACTTGCAGGGGTTGCTTCTATTCTTACATTTATTCCGCTATTTGAACTAAGTGGGTCTGTACCCAGACGATATTCGTCTAAGTTGCTTAGCCCGTCTCCGACTGTTATTCCATCTGAATTTATAATATCATTATCACTATCTTTGTGCGCATCTTGCGGGTCATCAGGATCAAGGTCATATGCGTTAGGGATGCCGTCATAATCAGTATCATCATAATCAGGAACAGTATATTCGGCATTTATTGTTGCTGAAACAGCTCCTTGAAATGCCTCAGACGCTGGGCATATGCCTAATACAAAAACAGTGAGGCTTAAAACAAAGACAAAACTTAAGCCTAGCCGGGCAAGTTTGATATCTTTTGCCTTTTTTAATAAACCATATATGCTGTTTTTGTTAATGCAATACATTTTAGATAACCTTTACTCCTCTTTAACCGCTGCTAAATCTATATTGAAAGATTTATTCAACACAGCCTCTTCGCCTTTTCCATATTCACAGGTTATGTCTGCCTCACAGTTGCCTTGTTCCGGCAGTTTGCTTTTAAGTTTTGTAAAAAATGTATGTTTTCCGCCGCCAAATATTGGCTTCCCAAAAGGCAACTCTATGACTTCTTTTATATCGCCCGGGGCTTTAATACTCGCCTTAACTACAGGCCTTATATGGACATTGCCATCGTTTTCTATTGTTACTGTTAAATAAAACTCGCCGTCTTTTTTCTGTACTGTAACATTGTTTATCTCCGGTTTTACCCTCTCAGTCCCTTTTACAAACACGTACAATGACACTCCGTAGCTTGTGCCTAATGTTTGTTTTTCTCCTCTTTCCGGGGCAAAATATATCATTGCAGCCAGTTCACCTTTTGCATTCTTGGGCACCTTTACCTTAAATTTTAATTTCTCTATTTCCCCGGGAGAAAGCCTTACACTCTGTGCGCCTAAATCAAGCCAATCTGAAATCTTAATATCTTTATTCTCCGGCAATGTAAACCATGTCCTTGCGCTAATATTAACCGTTATGGGTTCTTTTCCGGCGTTGGAAACCTTATACTCTACTGTTTGTGCCCCCTCAGGAGGAACCTGTATGGTTTTTGTTAACGGGCCAACAGCTATATCGGCTGAGGCTTCTCCAATAAAAGCAACGAACGCAAAACAGCTTATAATAAACAATACTAACAGTTTCTTCATTATATCTACCTTCTCCTTCTTAATCATTTTCATACCTCACATCATCTATATATAGCTCTATTGGCCCACTGCTTGGGTCTCCAAATCCGCTTATGGTAAAACCATTGGCAACGTGTGATAAATCAAACGGCCTTGATTGGTTTCTTGCTGCTTCTAAATCAATCTCTATGTCCTGCCACTCATCAGTAATAATAAAAAGTTTGTCGTTGTCTGTGTTTTCTATTGCTATTGGATCAGGTATATCTCCGACAGATAGCTGATATGGTATAGAGCCGCAGGAATCACCTATGCCTGGGGCTTCTGCTTCATAACCCATATAAATCATAAGAAGTAATTCTTCATCAATTGCTTCTGCTCTTGCTCTGAATTTAAGTTTAGTAGCGCCCCTTAAATCATAACCTACTCCTGATGCAGTTGCGTTGCCCCATATATTTTTCGGTTCCTGCCATACGAGCCCATTCCACCAACCGCCTTGGCCGCGTTCTCCGTTATAATGTATCTTAAAGCATCGATTATCAAGGTCTGTTCCATCAATACATCTTGGGTCTGTGTACATGTTGATCCCACCATTCATCCAACCTGAAGCAATGTAATGGTTTTGTAAATAATCTGTATCATATTCGGTAATCTCAGCAGTATATTTCTGTTTAGATGTAGGTATTGGTACTCCTGCATTTAAGGATGTACCCCAAAGCATGTTATATTCCCTGCTTGCCGTTATATACCACGCTGTTGCGCCTATGTGAGGAAATGGATAATAATTATAACCAAGGCCTGTTGTAAGTACATCTGAAGCAGCTGTTATACCTTTATAATCTGCATACAATGCGGAATATTGCGCTAATTTTATTGAATTCAGATAGCCAGGGGCATCTGCCTCTGATGAAGTTACCGGCAACTGACACACAGATGCAAGTTGCGCTGTGCCCTCAAACCATACCCCGTCTGGCTCATCAAGCATTCCATTTATATATCCAAAATCAATACCAAATAAATTGTTCTCATCAATGCAGCCGCCATCTGTTTGATATGTTGTGTAAAAGTGGCCTGTAACATATTCTAAATATTGTTTAACTGCTGGTATGCCATTTATTCCTAATATAGCCAAAAGGTTACAATCCGCTGCTAAAACATCCTCATTAGGGTCTCCGTTTGCATCCAAACCACATATAAATCTCTTCTCTGACTGCCTTCTTGCAACATCCATCACAAAGCTTTTTGCGTTGTTTGCGCGCACAAGCCACTTTCCATTTGTTGTCAAATCGTACAAATGGGAAAATGCCACATATATCGCTATATTGTTTTCGGTACTTTTACACTTATTTGTGCGGCCGCTGCCTTCATCGGAAACATAGAAATAGCCGTGGTTGCTGTCGTCTTTAAAATATGTATGTAAAAATTCCCCCGCGTCTATCGCCGTTCTCAAAACCTGTTTTTTAAAAGAAATACTTGTATCACCTGAATTTTTAAAATACTGGGCGAGTGCTATAATCGCCCACGCTATATTGCCGCTATTTGAGCTAATAAACTCCCCATAATCTGGTTGCGTATAACCCACAGCTAACTCCTGCGTTGCATCATAGGCATCCCTAAATCTCCCGTCTGCATCAATATTATCTTGCGCCCAAATAAAACTCTTGCATAACACTTTGGCTTGATAGAGATTCATGTCATTTGGATTTGTTAAGAGCGCGCAAATGGCAAGGGCATTATCATAGGTAAATGCCTTGCCGGAAAGCTCACCTGCTACCTGAAGAATGGCAGCTGGCAAGTTGTGGCCATAGTCTGCTGGATTGGAATAACTTTCTATAAGGCGTAACTCCGCACCCTTAAAATACTTATTCATCTTAGAGTTAATATATTCAAATGCCATACCCTCTGCAGGAGCTCCTTCTTTATAAACAGAATACGGGAATACCTCCATCTCAGTATCAATAAAGTGTTCTGCGGTAAGGGTACTGGTTTTATAATACTGCTTTGTAGCTTTTGAGAAATTCGCTGCCAGAAATGCATATGTCTTTGTCGGGTCACCTGCTCTACCCCTGTCAGAGACCGCAACTCCAAGCTGATTCCATATGGTTACATAATCTTCGCCCGGATGGAATGATTCATCAAAGTCTTCTGTAGACTCATTATCAGGCGTGTTAATATCCTTTAGCCAATGCCATTGTCCACCTACAAAACTCTCTGCGTAAGGATTTGTTGCGGGGTCCTCCGGTATTGCGCTGGTGGCAGGATTCCAATCCTTATAAGCTATCCATGCCATTGGCAATGCTTGAGATGTGGTGGTTACTCCAATTAGCCCTGTTGGGTCACTAGGGCCTGTGTACCTTGGAATGGCCGGCTCAGCGCCTGTTTTTTCATTATCAGTGTAAATTTGTATTCCCCATTGAGGATTTGCAGTTGTATGAGTTATTTCAAGGCATTGATCAGCAATCACCCATCCCTGTGGCTGCGAGAAATTCGCATTATTCCATGTTATTGGGCTATCACCTGGATTGCCAGGGTCTGGCTCTATGTATACACCTGCTGTATAATCATACAGCCTTACCTGCAAATCTGATCCGGCGATAGTAATAACATTTAAGCCCGCAGCCTCTGTCTCTTGGGCTAATGCAGTGGGCGTAATAAGCCATAAGATAGACACAAAGCTTACAACAACCACTGCCTTTATATATTTACCAATAAAATATCTCATTTTTTCACCTTAATATAAAATAAGAAAATCTGCAGCCAAATGAAAACACATCTGACTTTCTGCAACCATCATTATAATATCCAGCCGCAGAATATCTTATCTGTATCATCAATGCAGCACAATTATTCGTGGTAAAGTTCTAATGTAAGTGTATTTGTGCTATATTTTGCCTTTATTGTTCCTACAGCTATTTTTGCTGCCAATATAATGTATATCGGGCTTGCGCAAGCATCTCTGTAAATAAAGGTTCCTGTTGAATCATATGTACAGGTGCTTGAACCTAAATAATTCACAACAGTGTTAATATCTAATCCATCTGAATATACAGAAACATCTGCCTCATTTGGGTCTACTGTATCGTTACTATTCGCGTCAACCCATTTTGTCGTGCCTTTATCCATTAACCAGCAATACTTTCCGTAAAGTGCGCTACCGTTTTTATACTGATAAAGCTCAATATAATCATCGTCAGTGCCAACTGTTGCGTCTGGTCCATTATTATATGATTCTGATGGCTCGGTGTAGTAAGTCTTATATTCTGTATCTGCATCAAAACCAGTACCATCGGAATATTCAGGCGTATCATAATCTCCGCCTGGTAAAACCTTCCATGCAACAGGAATTGAAATATATTTTACACTGCCTTCGCCGACTAAACCACCTGGGCTATCCGGAATAAGATTATCCGGATCCAGCGGAAGTTCCGCCCACTGTGGACTTGCACTTCCTGAAGTATTGTCGCTGTATAGCTGAATTCCCCACCCAGCAAGGTTTGCCTGATAGCTTAATCTTAAATACTGGTCAGCTACTTTCCATGTTGCGCTGGTATCATATTCCCATGCAATGGGGTTACCTGATGAAACTGCTCCGCCTTCTGCTCCTGTGTCTCTGTCTTCTAAATGCGGTATTGGCATAACTTTTAAATCAGCTATGCCTGTTTCCAGGTCAGCTTCAGCATACAAAATTTGAGCTACGTCACTTGAAAATGCTGCATTTGCAGGCATTGCCGTTGCAAGTGTAAATAACAAAGCTGCGGCAATTACAATTAGCTTCTTCATTTTTTTCACCTCCCTTTCTATAGATTTTTTTACTATTAAACTAACTATGTTTCCCATCTTTCTACCCCTTTCTCTGTTACTTTATTTATGCTAAAAATAAGTAAATATAGAAAATCCCTTCTACCTCCTTTTGTAGGATTTTTAATGGACTTTATATAGATATACCTCTGTGTTCACTATAAATATACCACATAAAGGCACTTTGGTCAATGTTTTTTTAATATTTTTTTAAGTCTTAATTATGTAGTACTTATATATAAACATATAAGAAAATAGAACATTTTACAAGAGGTGTGTTTATTTGAATTTTTTTTAACCTATTATCACCTTAACTTGGTGGGTTTTTCCATCGGAATGTGGATGTATAAGGTTGCCAATAATAGGTTTGCCATCAACCAATACTTCCTTAACACCCCTTTCTTTACCATTAGGGTTGTATATAGTAATATCGTAAATAGCTCCGCGAAAAGGCCTTTTTATTCTTGCCTTTTTCCACTTTTTAGGTATGCATGGATCAATTCGCAGGCCATCATAATCCCTGCGTGCTCCAAGCAACCATTCAGTAGCTGCCATAAACTGCCAACCAGCTGCACCAGTAATCCATGTAAAAGCGCCCTCACCATAAAGATATGGATGCTGGGGGCCAACTATATATTCTGCATAAACATAAGGTTCTGTTTTATACAAATCATAATTACCTTGAGAATTAGGCATTAGTTTCTTTATACCTTCGTAGGCTTTTGTACCACGGCCTGCCATACATTCTGCTACTATGTGAAATGTTGCGGCATGACAAAAAACAGCTGCGTTTTCCTTTGTGCCTTCTGAAAACATGCTAATTCGCCCAAGTTCTTCATCCCAGCTACTATAAGCAGGGTAAAATAATGCCGCGCCATGCTTGCCGTCGATATATTTATCTACAGATTTTAATATTTTCTTTTGTTTTCCTTCATCAGCCACGCCTGAGAGTATTGCCCATGACTGGGAGTTTATATATATCTTACCTTCTTTATTCTTTCTAGAGCCGTAGACACTACCATTGTCAGTAAATCCTCTTATATACCAGTCTCCATCCCAGCATATTTCATTAATTCTCTCTGACATTGTATGCGCTTTCTGCATAAATTCATCTGCTTTTTTGCTTTCACCGATAAGCTGAGACAGCTCTGCCAAAATCTTTAAACTTCTTACCAGCGCCTGTGCAAGCCACACACTTTCCCCTTTTAGTTTAATACCAGCCGCATCTATTGCATCGTTCCAATCAGCATGGCCTATTAAAGGCAACCCGTGCGGTCCTACATCATCGAATGTAAAATTAAGGTTCTTCTTAAGATGTTCAAATAAAGTGCCTTCCCCTTCGCTTCTGGATGGGCCTTTATCATTGGAGTCTATACTCCAGCCTTTTATCCAACGGTCCTTTAGGTATGGGATATACTCCTTGAGTATATCCTTGTCTCCTGTTTCTTTTATATAGGATGCTACTGTAGCTGTAAGCCATATCTGGTGATCCTTATTTGGCCTATGCCCGGCAGAACCAGTTGTATCTGCCCATCCCGGAGCTGATGTACCGTCTTGCCTTATCAAGGATGCTATTTTCATTATTTTCTCGCGCGCATGTTTATAATTTATAGACATAATGCTGTCTGCATCCTGGCATGAATCCCTGTAACCTCTTCCTCCTGCTCCCTCATGATAATAACTTGGGGAACGTGACCAAAAGTTGCAGATATAAAGCTGATATTTCACCCATATATTTACTATTGTATCAAAATCTTTGTCCGGTGTTTCTACTTCAATATTTTCCACTACCCTTTTATGCCACAGCTTCTTTACAGTTTCTAGTTCCTTCTTAACCACACTGAGGGTACGGTATTTTGTTAAAAGTGTTGATAAAGAGTTTCCTTTAGAAGGGGCCTGGCCTAATACAATAGTAAACTCTTTTTCCTGGCCAGGTTTTAATGTGAGATTATGTTTAAAACAGGCTATGCTGTCTTCTCCTGATGTAAAAGGTGTGTTGTTAAATTTGCCTGATAGAACCATTTCCGGGTTTTCTTCAGTATTATTTCTTCCTAAAAAAGAATCCTTCTGGGTTGCATAACCAGCAGGGTTAAGGCTGCTTGCAAAAAAGTTAATATATGCGTATGGCTGGATATTTAGCTTTCCCCAGAATGCTGTCTTTTTAGCAAAAATGGCTTTATGGATCTTATCATACCAAACTCGATTATAGAGATTCATTATATTACGATAGCGGAGTTCTGTATGATAATCACCGAGAAGCCACTCTACATATGGAAAAATTTCCAAGTTTTTTGTACTATTAGTTTTGTTAGCCACCTTTACGAGCCATACTTCACAAGTGTCTTTGGTTGGCACAAAAAATGTCATTTGCGTGTTTACACCGTTATATGTAGTATTTGTAGTCGTATATCCAAGGCCGTGCCTTGTTTCATAATGTTCAGGCTTTACCCTTAAAGGCTGATATGACGCACTCCAGCATTTTTTTGTCTTTTTATCACGCATATAAATGTAGCGGCCGGGACGGTCAAAATGCCAGCTTTCCGGCGCCCAGCGCAGAATTCTGTGTGTTCGGCAGTCTTTATAAAAACTATATCCGCCTGCATTTTGTGAAATGATGGCGCAATATTCTTCATTGGTAAGGTAATTAATCCAAGGCCTTGGAGTTGTTGGGTTGGTAATTATAAACTCTTTTCCGTCTTTTGAAAAATGTCCGTATTTTTTTATACTCATTCTTATATTACTCTTTTTATGTTTATATTATTATGTATATCACTAGAAGCTTTTTTATAACATAAATGCCTTATCGCGTCAAGTTTTTTCACACAAACCACTGCCATTCCCGCTGCTTCCTTTGTCATCCTCGCGAAAGCGGGGATCCATATTCATATTTGTCATCCTCGCGAAAGCGGGGACGGGGATGACAAGGGGAATGAGATGTCAAGTTTTTTCACACAATAACTGTTTTACAATTTCAGGGGATTGTACCCACGCTGGGCAAATATATAATATACAGTAGCTGCAACAGAGCCTGTGCGCCTGCCCTTTGCAACGCGCCAACCATGTCCAGTATCTACGTTGTCAATAGAAGCATAGGGAAGACAGCCTTCACCTTGTCCACTTGGTGACGGGCTTGATACAACCATCTTGCTTAACTGCACAAGATAATACTCTGCTTTTTTAGCATATTCAGATGATTTCCTAATGTTGCCAAGGATTTGGTGATAACCAGCCATCATCTTAAAGGCCACTATCATTTGCGCACTCCATTCACAGGATATTATACCGCCACGGCCCATGTGTGCTGCCTTTGCAAAATCAAAGCCATTTACTTCTATTGATTCACCATCTGGGCGATAAAACTGCGTTTTTACCCTGCACTCTGCTTCGGCAAATTCTATTATACCGTCAGGGTCCATACCGTTTTCCTTAAGTACGCTAGGGCTAATAGAAGCTATTGCCCATGAAAATGTGTCTGTTGCAATTGTAGAATCTCCTTTTCCGCGGTTAAAGCGGCCTTGCGGTTTATTATAAGCACTTTGTTTCAGCCAGGATAATGCATTCTCTCGTGCATTTTTATATTTTTCTTTACCTGTTATTTCATATAACATATTAAAAAGCGCATAGGCATCCATGTTATGCTCTGTAGAAACCCAATTCAGCTTAGGCCCGCCTTTTATGCTATAATCTGCTGATTTTTTTTGCATGGAAATCATGACATTTGCAATGCTTTCTGCCAGCCCCAGATATTCATTATCATTCGCATACTTGGTGAATTTACAAGCTGCCATTGCTATCCATAAGTTTGGCCCGCTATGCAATACATATTCAACAACGTTCCCTGTTTGGGCATCATAAGCATTATAAAACAGGCCACGTTCTTTTTTGGCCTGTTCTTTATAAAAATTCAATATAGCAGATGCTTTTTGCATATCTTTGAATATAATGAAAAGTTGTGCTGACAATGCCTGGTCATATGTAAAAGACCAATCTTTCAGATTTTTATCTCCCTCGTAGCTAATTACTAATCCTGTGCGGCGGTTTCGGTGAACAGAGACCCATTCCTTCATTTTCTGCAGATTTGCCTGCTCAAGCGTGTTACTTTCTATTTCTATGCTTGCTAATTGTTTCTCTAACTTTTTCTCTCCTTCGGCAATAGCCTCTATTTTGGTTTTTATTTCATCGACTTTTTGTATCTCTTCGCTAGTTTCAGCAAGCCTTCTTTCTAAGAAAATTTTTGCCTGGTTAAGATTATTTAATTGCTTGAATATATTGTTTCTTGTTTCTGAAACTTCCACTAAGCGATTAACTAAAACTTGATTATTGTGTTTTACTTGCTGCTGATAAGAGTAAATTGCCACAAGGCCTAATAAAAGTGCCAGGACCGCTACAGCTGTTATGCGTGGAGCCCATTTAAGCCCTCGTGCACGATTTAATATTTGTTTTTTATACTTGGGTAATATCTGCTCATATACAACACCTATACTATGCCATGTGCGTTCAGAAGTTTTTTCTGTTTCTTCTATCCACGCTACAGCGCATGTTGCATTTATGGGTTTTGCAAATATTGGAGAGAAAATGCTTATTGCTAGTTGCAGTTTTACTTTTTTGTTGGCTAGTGCTTGCTCATCAGGAGGCGTAAGATCTTTTACCCTTATACAGAGTCCTTCTTTTGAAATATCGTGTGTAAATGCCTGATATTTTTTTGTCGAAGGGCGAAGTCCTGAGCAAGCAGAGCGCGTCGAAGGATCGCTAAAAATAAGGCTAAACTCAACAGGAAAACATGAGTTTAGCCTTATGTATTTTCTTTTTTCTTCGCCGCGCGTTGTTGGCATAGGTTAAGTTAAAATTATCTCAATTCTTTCTATTTTACCCTCGCGAATATCACGAGAAAAAGGTGGCGGGATAACGCTAGATTGCAGCATAACGGCCTTTTTATTAAAAGGTTTAATTGTTATGCTGACACAAGATACGGCATTTTTGCCATAGGTATTTTTTCTTTTTGGATTATGATAGATAACCAGTGTCTTTCCAAGAAATTTAAAGGCAAAGCTATTTTTGGCAAAACCATTCTCCTGTTTATAACTAAATAGCCACCCTGGTAAAATAGGCTTAAGCTGTAAAAAGAGTTTACCCGCCTTATCCAAGTAAAAAGGATTATTGCCTGCGCACATAATCAGCCACATATGCATAAACTCCGCTGTTGCGCCACTTAAGCGAGCCACAAAACCTTTGCCATGTAATTCTTTGCGCGGGAAAGCGCTTGAGGCTAAGAAAGAAGAGTTCTCCAGGATGCTCCTTCCATAAAGCTCGGGGGCATTGAACGGAATTAGGACATGTTTTAAATCCTTGTAAAATTCACTATATAATCCTGATTTCAACATAGAAAGCATGTATTTATATTCCATATGCAGCCATATGGATTCATTCTCAAGCCATCCTGGTGTAAATACGCGAATACGACCTATTTCATAGGGCATGCTCTTAAGCGGTGCGTTTATCTTATACATCTTGAGTTTTTTATCGTATAATGCGCTCTTTTTTACAGCGTTATAAGTCTTCTTTGCCTCAGCAGAACTATCCGCTATGCTTAAACCATGCATTATGCCTTCTAAAAATAAAGGAAGTGGGGTTTGCTTAAACTTGAGTGGTTTATAAATACTTCTGCTTTTGCCTTTTTCACTTTTATACTTCAATGGCTCATTGATAAAATAGGAAGAATACAGCCCTGTTTTAATATCATGCGCATTTTTCAGGCCTTTGTTTATCTTCTTAAGCATTGCATCTAAAATTATGCGCACCTGTTTTGTAGATATACTTTTTTCTTTACCACTATATCCCATAACAGTCTTTGCACGATAATCTTCCTTAAGATTATGCGACTTATCCCAGAACGATAAATTGTCAAGTCCGGATCTCGTACATTTATCAAGGCCTATCAACAGATCGCATGCTTCAATTGGTAAGTTTACCGTAGGAGCGGCCTCCTGGCCGCGAATAGCAAATCGCAAAAACATTATCCATCTCTTAAGTTGTAATGTCTCACAAGTAGAAGATCCAAAAAGCCCGGGAAGGCCGTTTAATGAATCGCACCAGCCTGGCTTATCTGCTTCCATCTCTACGCCAACACCAAATGGGTCAAGGCTGGCAAATTTATTGGCTATTACAATAAGCATCTTCACAATAAGTGTTGTTTTATAAATACCGCCGCGCCCGTTTTTCATCCGGGATATGTTTGCTAATTCATTTCTGCTTTGGATAAGATTCTCTTTTCCGTGATTTACTGCTACGCCTTCAGCCTGCGAAAGGCGTCCATCTTTTAAAAGATATCTTTGACTTCTAGGCTTTAAGACAACGTTATTATCAAAAAATGTGAATTTCTTTGACTTAAAAAGTATATCTTTTAATTTCTCCGGATAAAGGCGCAAATAGCTTTCTAAAAGATCCAGACAATAGTGCCAGTGGTCACTCCAGAATCCTTCACCGTGCTCTGCATCGTATATCTTTTTAGAATGGCTAAGAATTGTCTCCAGCAATTTTTCTCTTTTTATTGATACTTTTATATTCTCGCTTTCAATAAATAAAAATAGTTCACCTATTGTAAATGGTGTACTCAAAAAACCTTTTATTTTTTCAATATCTGATTTCCTGAACATAGTGGTTAGCGCCTTAAAGCTGCCATTAAACATAAGGCGAGATGGCTTTATTACCAGCGGGTTATACCCGTCGGTTTGCAACAAGCCAAAAAACATAAATATGTTTTCCTCACCAATAGCCGGATTAAACCAACCATCGTTTCTGCGGTTCTGGTTAACATCCCTAAAGCTGCCGTTGCCCTGTGAAAAATGCGAGGATTCTATAAGAAAATTATTATAATCTCTTTCCATGTCACCATGTTTTCGCGAATAAACATAAAGATTAGAACTCCCCTTTGGGTATTTTATGGATATGGGCCTTCCGCCACGTAATGTATTATCCAAGAAATTTTGCGCGCAATATGCATCAAAATTCTCAGAGCTTGAATGCGTAAACGCATCTTGGCTTAAGTTATGTATAATGTCTTTATTTTGTTTTTGTTTTTCTTCAATGTATTTTGCATTAGCTATCCTCTTTGAATTCTTATTTAATTCATCCAGGCTGTCCATATTCCCAATTAGGCCAAAGATTGTATGCGCGGCGTTTGGGCCTAATCTGATAGATTTAAAGCCCATGCAACATGGTGTCTTATTTTTTGTAGTCTGGCTCCTTGGGTAGACATACTTATTTTTCTTTAAAAATGCATGTGGATAGGTAAAATCCTTTATGTGGGCAAAAATCGCGGCAGGGTCAACTACAGGTTTTATTAGGCCTTGCTTATCAAAACAAAGATAAAAATTTCCTTTTTCTATATGCACTATCTCAGGCGTATCTTTAGACTCAACCCGCAGGCGTAAAAAAGGTATTTTCTTTTTGAGATTCTCGACATTAATCCATGCTTCGATGGTGCGCGACATATGCTTAAGAACCCAATCATTCACGCCATAGGGCATAATTTGCGGCATTCCATCTAAGACTTCAAAATTAATGGTTTTTTTGGATAAATTCTTAAAGGTTACGATTCTTGCTAATGCGGCATAGCTATCATTTGGTATTGTAAAATATTTAATAGTTGTCTCAATGCCAAGGGCACGATTTGTCTCATTAAGCGTTAACTCGTGGGGAGATATAAGCATTTTATTGTCATTGACAGCCCTCTTACTGTTAAATACATCGTAAAAACGGCCCTGGCTTTTTATAAAAGTCCTAAATCCTGTGATTGAAGTCATAGCATATGCCTTGTTCGCAGGATAAAACTCCATAATAGGGTGATCCTTATCACTTATGCCAAAAGAGGCTATTGCCTGCGCCCTGTTCGCATAAAACACCCACATAGGCCTGCCCCACAGGCCTGCAATGCCCGGGAAAAAGCTTGCAAAAGGGCTCTTTGTTTGATAGTTCTCTATAACAAATTCTCCCATTTTATTCAGTTTCATATTTATACACCTACTAATAAATGGTGCCTGGCACCATTTATTTTTTTAAATGGTCTGCCGCGCTTTTTCTGTCCTATTTTGAACAAACGGTTCATTTGGTTAACATAGCTATCTGAACCTACAAAAAAAGATGTTGAGATTTTTTGCTTTAGTTCCTTATCTTTCTCTGTCATATCAGCAAATAGAAACTCATTAAGTGCGCTGACCTGTTCCTTTCTATCTAATGATAGTATGTTTAACACAAAAGATGTATCAACCTTAAGGTTATTATTATCCTTGCCTAAATATGCATGTATGCTGCTCCGCGGCCAATCGTATGGGCTACTTACTAATTTTGCTCTTACCGGGTTGAGTAACACATATCTTACAGCGTTTAATAAATATTCATCCTTTGCAATAATATTGCTAAAAAATCTACTCTGATAAACATGCCCTACTTTCTTGTATTTCCAGGTAAAATATTTAGCATAATTAGTGCTGAGACGATGCATAATTTTTGATATATCTGCTTTATCAGATGGCTCTATGATAAAGTGTATGTGGTTTGGCATTAATATATAAGCGTATAATAGAAAATTATATATATTCTGACATTCTCTTATAATTTTAAGATATTTTCGGTTATCAATCTCGTCATTAAAAATGTTCTCTTTGTTGTTACCACGTACTGTTATATGGTAAATAGCACCACTAAAATATATCCTTGGCTTCCTTCCCATATCATCTCCATTAAATGGTGCCTGGCACCATTTATTTATACACCCAGGTTAGCTCTTATAGTGGTTCTGGCAGTTTCCATAATGCCCTTAGATTTAGTACGAAGATTATCATATTCATTACTAAAAACAATATATTGTTTTTCGAATTTAATATCGCTTACACCGCCCTTTTTCTTTGGCTCTCTTATTTCCCGCCACAATAAAGAAAGCATCCTTTCAATTCTCTCCATCTGGTCAACACATCCCCTGTAATCCTTAAAGGACTTATTGTCGGACAATCTTCCTAAAGCATGTGTAGATATATCATATCTCCATTTTCCCTTTTTATAATCCCAGGCCTTAATGAGAAAATTTAAAGTCTGCTCATAAGCAAAATTTCTGTTATTGATAATAAAATCGCGCAAGACAGATGTTTTGATATTAATAAACTCAGACCTTGGCCTATGAAGAGGCAGGGATATTATTCTTTTGGATATTTCGGGAAACCAGTTTGCCAGAAGTGGATATGTACCATAAGTGTCTACCAGGGTTTTTGCACCGTACTTGTCCCCTGTTCCAAAATCTCCTATGGCAATATCTGAGGTTGCTGTTTCAATAAACTCTTTGAGATTATCATATAATTCGACATCTCTATCAACATAATCTATATCGCCGGGTATTTGTACGATTCTCTCTGCTTGAGGATAATTATCAAGTACGTGGCCCCAGCCAGTAAGCCATGTCTGGCACGTATCAACAGACCAGGTTTGCACAATCTCAAGAGCCTTGGACCTTTTATCCTTTATAAAAGAAGCGGCATCCCCTCTTATGACTGTGTCCCTGGCCAACATAACTATTGGCTTGGGATCAATTGTTTTGCACCTATCAATTGTCCACCAAAAATACCATTCACATTTTTCATTATGCTCATACCCCTGATATGGAAAAATGATGACTGGTTTTACATTCATGCTTTCCCTCGCCTTGCTTCAAGCGCCATGCGAATATCATACGCTTTATCTTCTGTGATATCAAAATTGACAATAACGAAAATAGCAGCGAAAGAAGTCAAGATTGGAATACCAACATCACAGATTCTCATCCAGAATAATGCGCTGACTGACTGTCCCAGGCCTAATGCTACATCAAACCCTACAATATTGAACAAAAATCCGGCAGCAAGAGAAGCTATTGCTACCCCTAATTTTACCATCCACCAATAAACAGCACTAAAGGTACCTTCCCTGCGCTCTCCAGTATTTAGTTCATCAAAATCGCACACATCAGCGACCATGGAATTCATAAGCGTAAAAAGTGACCCTAGCCCAAATGTGACAAATGGAGCAGTGATCATTAATAAATAAGGAAAATTGGGATTATATCCTAACCATTTCAACGCATAACCAAAAATCGAGATAGGAATAGTGATAAGAAAAGTATTTCTTTTTCCAATTTTTTTAGAAATTAAAGCGGTTAAATAAATAACGCCTATACTGCAAAGAGCACTGAAGCTACCATACCAACCTAATAAAAGTCCACCTTTTGAATAAGCTGCTCCAACCTCAGCAGCGCCCTGGAAAACATAGAAGAAAACAATATATGCGGTAAAAGAGGATGCGAGCATAAAGCCACCGAAAATTAATAGTGTAGCCAAACAAAGCTTCACAAAAGGCCGGCATTTTAAAGCGGTGCCTACGCCTGCAAAGAACTTCTTTACAGTGTTCAAGGCTCCCGTAATATTGGGCTTTGGCAAAGTGCCGAAATGCTCTTTATTAAAGAGCGCGGGAAATATGCCGCCAAAAATAAGACAAGCTCCAATAACGATTGAGACAGTGCGCACACCATGAACACCGTCTTTAAACCATGCTGGATTGTGCATGATCATCCATGTCCAAGGCGCGATAAACCATGGCAACTGGCCAGCAAAACTACTGGCTGCCTGCAGGCGTGTGCGTTCATGATAATCAGGTGTCATTTCATATCCCAACGCTATCCAAGGAATAGAAAAACATGTGAAACAAAGTAAGAATAAACATTGAAAAGATAAGAAATATGTGAAATAAAACATTGCGGTTCGTCCATGGTGCAGCTGGAACATCAAGGCAAACAAAAGACCACCAGTAATTGCTCCAAAAAATATTAGCGGCCTACGACGTCCCCATCGGGTTCGGAGGTTATCGGAAAAATACCCAGTAACAGGATCAGATACCGCATCCATAATGCGAGGAAGGAATCCGATAAAACCGACTAAAGCAGGGTTTATGCCTAATCCAAGGTTTAAAATCATGACCATCTGTCCAATAAACGCCGCTTGGGCAGTATTCGCAAAAGCTCCCATACTGTAAGTGAGTTTTTGTAAAAAGGGAATACGGTCTTTTTCCGCTGTTAAATGACGTTTTGAATGTTCAATTATTTGTTCCATTAACTACCTCCAATTTGCTCTCACATTCGTCCGGCAAATTGTCCCGAACGAATGTGAGGGACATTGTACTATTCGTACCTTATATCATCCAGATAAAAGGTGCACCCGTCAGGATTAGCATCCAGGTTTGTGGACCAGCAAAATCCACCACTTATATAAGAAACGTCTTTGCCTGTTAAATCGATTTCATATTGCTTCCATTTTTTTGTCAAAACAAGTGGGCCCACAAATGCAATATCTGTATCCGCATATGCACCTGATATCCCACCCATTTTAAATTCTTCTACGCGCTCACCGCCTTTTTCACCTTTTGCCCAGAAAGTGAGCTTGGTAGCACCGGTTAAATCATACCCACCTTTTTTATCACCCCAGTTGTTTGCCGGGCTTTGCCAATATATTCCTGCCCATCGAGCACCTTGGGTAACGTTGGGCCTATACTCTATCCTTATGCAGGTTGCTCCAGAGTAAGACTCTTCGCGCCAGCCATCATTGTATGATAAATCACTATAATCACCCATATATCCTGAAGGGATATAGTGATTGCCTCTGGCGTTTTTATCTGTATAAACATTAAACGGTTGGAAATACTCAACCTCCTGAGCTTTGAGGGCCATTGCAGTAAATAATAACGCCGCAAAAACCACCAAACCTATGAATCTTTTCTTTCCCATTTTACTCCTCCCTCCACAATTCTTTTATTGTGGAATATGCTTTACGCAATTGCCGCATGTAAGGGCTTGATGTACCATCTCCTTGCGAGCATACACCAAACCATTCCTCATAAACCCATCCATCTGGAAAAGGCCCCGGCCACTGCGTGTGAGTATCATGCAGTGTCGGCTCATAAGCCTTCCACCACTCATCTATAAATTCAAAAAGAACACCACCTAATGCATTGCCTTCGCCATAACCATCAGCGTTTCCTACTATATCTAACCAGCTACCCTTTAAATAACGTGCCTGCATTTCTTGGGCTTCTTCTGTGTTATGAATAGAAGAATACGCAGGACATCCGTATTCTGTAATAATGGCCGGTTTATCTGTTTCATCTTTTACACATTTCCATAAATGACCAAAGCCATGCTCGCCCCTGTAAGCATTTGCGCCGAATACATCTACATTCGGGCAATTTTTTGCAAAAATATTCAGAAAATTTAATTCGCCGTTGCAAATAACAACAGGTCTTTTATGCGGATCTAATTCTTTTATATATTTTGCCGCGGTATTAACAAATTTATAATAACTTTCAGGGTCTTTTTTTGCATTATTTGCCACACCGTAATTATTTTCATTACCTAAAACCCACATAAGGACATATGGTTCATCTTTATGTTCATCTACCATTCTCTTTATGCTATTAAGCATGTTTTGCTGCTGCTGTGGGTCGCTGTAGTCAGTTCCTTTATACCAGCTTGCCCCTGAACCAATAGTATATGCTCCTAAGAAATCTCCCATCAACACCATAATTCCGTAATTTTCATAAAGGTCTTTTATGAGCGGCTTGTTAGAGGCATGGTGATATATCCTCATTGTATTAGCTCCCATTTGCCAGAGAATGTGAAAATCTCCGACAGGCTTCTCTTCTTTGTCCTGCTTGTTATTTTTATTTTCATCAACCCAGGCATCATAAGCACCATCGATCTTATTATTATTATTGTAATCTGCCTGCATCCAATCATCCAACGTACCTTCATCAGGGCTTTGCCCTATTTTAGCAGGCGAATAGGCAACCGCTTTTACTATATACGGCAAGTCATTTACTAAAAGTTGCCAGCTCTTATCGCTGTATTGTACTAATTTAACATAATCTATGCCTATAGTTTTTACAATTTTAAGATTTTTCAGGTCCCGTTTTTTCGGATTTAATTGCGCAAGCTCTGCCTTTACTATTTTCCCTGGGTTAACAATATATATATCATTTCTTATATCTTCATCATAGCCATTCTTTACTATTATGCTGGCATCCACAAGATTTATGCCAAGTTCCGAATGAGATAAACATATATATTTTATTTTATCAATAGCAACCTGGCCAATATACCATGGCGTACGCCAGTATGTCCAACCTATAGATTGCGGAAAATGCACCACAATAGCATAGTATGTTTTTAGGGCTTGAGTATAATGACCGGCTTTCTCAAGAGCTAATGCTGTATAAAAAAGCTGTACGCCTCTTGATTCAGCAGCTGTTGCCCATTTATAAAAATTGGCCTGATGGTCTTTTGTATTTACAAAATTCCAATGACTGCCTTTTAATTTATCTTGCTCTTTAAATTCTTTATATTGCGGATCTTTTAAAATAGCGGATGCATTGGGATAAATACCAGCGCCTACTGCCTTGCATAAACCAGCTTGATCCTTTATCCTATATTTATAATCTTTTGTACCTATATTTTTAAACTCCCCATATCGAGAATAATTTACTATTTTTTCAGCTCCTATATCAGCAATGCGGAAAGACCCCTCCTGTTGCGATGCGCTTCCGCATCCCGCAATGACAAATATCAAAGCAAAAAATGGTGCCAGGCACGAATTTTTTAAAAAATTCGTGCCTGGCACCATTTTTTTATTTTCTTTATTGTTCATAATAGCCTTCATTAATTTTACGAATTTCATCTTTCGCAATCTTCGATGGCTGCCAATACCATCCACGAGGATCCCAGCATTGTGAGAATGTATATTCATCTATAAGAATCTGGTATACTTCTTTGGATTTTTCCCAGTCCTTTTTATATTTAAAAAACTCTCCTCTAATAAAATAGCAGGTTCCTATAGCATTTAATACCCCATATGCATCTATAATACCTTTATTGGGGTATTGGGTAAGGCCAACATTTTGCCCTTTAGCTTCATCAGCATATAGTTCAATACATTTATCGGTAAAAAGCAGCACGCCTTTTTCATCTTTTTTATTCAGCGACTCCCATGCTTTAGTTGTAAGGGTCCCTACTGTTTCATCGCCAAAATTATATTCTTTTGTCTCTCTTCTGCCAAAATCTTTAATTTCCTGAGTAGCTACCACCTCTGCTGTCGGGCTTACTCCTTTTGAAAAACCCGGAGCAGCAGATACCTTGTCCTTAAAATACCCCTTAGCAAAGGCCCTGGCATCGCCTGTAGGTTTTTTGCCGCAACCAGATATTAAAAAAACTGCAATTATAATTACTGTCAAATACTTCATCTTTATCCCTTCATAGCACCGGCGGTTATTCCCTTGATAATATACTTTTGCATAATAAAGTAAGTTATTATTATAGGAATAATCGTTATAGTAATACCTGCCATAAGTAAAGGATACTGAGTCATGTGAGCACCTCGAAAAATCATAAGCCCTCGCTGAAGTGGCATAAGAGAGTTCTCCTGTAAAACAAGCATGGCAAGTACATATTCATTCCACACATTTAATGCATTATATATAACTACAACAGCAATTGCAGGCCTTGCAATAGGCAAAGCCATGTGCCACCATACACCTAATTTACTGCATCCATCTACCCTTGCCGCATCCTCTAAATCCTTTGGCATCTGATCAAAAAATGTTTTAAGAATAAAAATGCTTAATGAAAGCCCAACATTTATCATGGCAAAAATATATCCTATACGGGGCAAGATAAATCCTTCTGTAAGGTGCATATTTTTTAAGGCCACAAATAGAGCTACGAATGATCCCGGCAAAGGAATCATCATTGCGGCTAAAAACATGTAGAATAAAAAATTCTTGAATGGAAATTGCAATCTGGAAAATGCATATGCAGCCAAAGAGGCAATAATAACTATACCTATTACTACAGCTACGGTATAAAGAACACTGTTTAAAAAATAAATTCCAAAATGGCCTTTTGTCCAGGCAATATAAAAATTCTCCCAGTGCGGATACTGTGGGAAAAGACTTGAATCACTAAAAACTGTTTGCTGGGTTTTTAGGGCCGTACCAAGCATCCATAACAAAGGGAATATACACGCAGCAGAAACAGCTATAAGAAAACTGTGCATTAAAAAAGCAATGCTGCATTTTTTAACAGCGTATATATTGATTTTCTTTTTCATTATGTTCTATGCACTTGTTTTGAAATTTTCAATTGGCTAAACGAAAGCCCCAACAATATCAAGCCAAATATAACAGATTGCGCACACGCAAAACCAAAATACCCATTCTTCATGGAGTCAAGTATTCTCGTTACCGGAACTTCTGTGTAATAGTAAGGCCCACCGTTGGTCATCGCCAAGATTAACACAAAACTTTGCATACTTGCTAAAATCGTAAGTATTACAACCAAAACTATAACAGGTATTAATATAGGGAACGTAACCTTCCAAAAAACCTGCCAAGGATCAGCACCGTCTACTTTTGCAGCTTCATAAAGGTCTCTTGGAATATTCTGCAAACCTGCCAACAAAATTATAAACGCCCATCCAAATCCTTTCCAGCAATGGACTATAGCCACACAGGTTAGCGGTAGCGCTCTTACAAGAAAACGTGAACCTTCCTCCAGGGACGGTGATAACCAATTATGTGCAAAATGTCCAAACCCTATATTTGTAAGCCACTGATTAAGTAGTCCCCAATTCCCATCGTAAATCCACCACCAGACCAAGCCAACAACTACTTCTGAAAGTATCGGTGGTATAAAAAATATAACACGATATACGGCGCCTGCCTTTATTGCCTTATCACAGGCCAGAGCCAATAAAAGTGCCAGTAAATTCTGCAATGTGAGTGCCCAAAACGTAATATACCCTGCCTGCGCCATCGAGACCCACCATTGCGTCGCATTTCCAGATAAGATATTCTTAAAATGAGCAAGCCCCACAAAAGCCGCTGGCTTAAACGCAATCCCATCCCATTGGCTTAAGCTTAAATGAACAACCTTTGTAAACGGATAGATATAAAACAAAGAGAATATTAGTACAGCGGGCAAGATAAACAAATAGTTTACCATGCAATTTCTCTCGTTATTCATTCATAACCTTAGCTTTGATCGTACAAACTTCATTAGCTATTTCTTCAGGCGTCTTTACGCCTATTATTATTGCCTGTATTCCTTTAGTAAGCGCTTCGAGCACCTTGGGATTTTCCTGAACAGGCAAAATATTAGGATGGCTTACAACATCCATATCATCGGCAAATTGTGTCAGGATGGGTGATATATATTCAAGGCTATCTTTATTCGACGGAAGACTTCGTGTCTGTTTTGATAAAAATGTTTGCTGCGCCTTTTGGGTAAGCCATTTTAAAAAATTAATAGCTTCTTCCTTGCTCCTGGAATTATCATTAACCATAAAAGAAGAACCAGCACCTCCCCAGATTACCATTGGGTATTTATCGCTTACACGAGGTGGAAGCATAGCAGCATATTCAAGGTCGGGGTTCATATCTTCGTAAACATTCACACACCAGAAACCATTAAAGGCAAAGGCGCACTTTTCATTTGCAAAAAGCTGCTCCGCTGTCTTATTGCCCATTGTAACAATCCCGCTAACCAACAGCTGCTTTCTTGCCAGCTCATCAAATAATCTAAATACTGCAACCCAATCAGGGTCATTGTAGAGGACTTTACCTTTGATGGTATCTACTACCTTTTCCTCTCCCATTATATTAAAGGCATAATTATGCGCAAAGCAGTCTATCATCCAGGTCTCTCCCCAACCACCAACTAAACCTTTTATGCCTGAGTGTTTTAACTGCTCTAATACAGCAATAAATTCTTCCCATGTTGTCAGCGGAATATTAGGGTTTATGCCCGCTTGCCTAAAAAGTTTTTTGTTATACAAAAGCTGAATATTCATAACATCTATAGGCACGCCGTATATTCCGGGTTTTACTCCATATTCATTACCGGCTAAAAACTCATTTACTTCCAGCGCTTTTTTGAAAAAGGATTTTCCCCACTCACTGTCGTTATATTCCATATAAGAGGTTAAATCCGCTATGTGCCCAGCGTTAACAAAAGCTGCAAATATCCTTTTCTCGCCCAGGATTCCATAAACATCCGGCAAAGCCTTAGCTTGTCCTGCGGCCATTACCTTCTGGGAATATGCATCGGAGGGAGCATATAGCCTACAGCTAACCTTAACACCGGTAAGCTTATTGTATCTGGCTGCAAGCTCATTAAGTACCTCTTCGCGGTCGGTAAGCCAATGCCAAAGAACTATTTGTTTCTGTAAGCCTTTTTGTGTTGTTGTAACATCAGATGCTTTCCCACAAGCAGAAATAAACAAAAGACTACTTGCCAATAATACTAAGAAACATCTTCTCATAAATACCATGTCATTCCCGTACCCGTTTTTACGAGCATAAACTCCAGCGAGAATCTACGTAAATGGATCCCCGTTTTCACGGGGATGACAATGTGTTTTATATCATGAAACACATTGTCACTTCCACATTTCTTTTAAAACTTCATATGCTTTCTTAGGAACTTTTTTGCGCAGGCCGTTTATATCTTTTTCATCTGAATATGAAACTATTCCGAACCATTCTTCATTCATATTCATTCCACCTGGCGCGCTTATATCAAAATAATACGAGCCGTTAGACCAGCTCGCCTCTGTATTTTGTAGAGTCCAGGTAGAGGGGTTATCTGTCTCATATTTCCACCACTCATCGCTCCACTCAAAAATAGCTCCACCAAGGCAGTTTTTCTCGCTTTTTCCGTCAGATGTATTATTTGCTATTTCAGTCCATAGCTGTTTTAAAAATAGTGCCTGGTTGTTTTCGTCGGTTTTTTGTGTTGCCGCGTTATACGAATCGCAACCAAACTCAACCATAATACACGGTTTACCAAATTTTTCCTTAAGCTGTCTAAATAAGCTGCCAAATGATTTACCGCGATAAATAATTATCCCTACATAATCTACATCCGGGCAACATTCCTTTGCTACCTCTATTGTTCCTAATTCGCCATTTCCAAAACCAACAGGCTTACCAGGATCTACTTTTTTAATTATCTTTGCCAATTCATTCACAAATGTATAGTAGATTTTTGCTTTGGCTACTTTCCTGTCATAAGAATTGGTAATTTTATCCAAAGATGGCGTGGACCATGGATTTATTCTGCCGTCAAACGAATAATTCGTCTCATTACCAAGGACCCATGTTAAAACACCTGGTTCATCTTTGTATGTTTTGACCATTTGATAGACTTCCTTTTTTATTCTCATTTGTAGATCAGGATTAGCATAATTAGCATGAGGATAATCCCAGAAACCTAAACCATGCCCAAGGATAGTCCGTATCCCAAAGTTCTCATACAAATCAGATATAACTTTCTTTACCTGATCCGGATTATCACCGGGCTGATAGACTCTTATGGCATTTACACCCATTTCCTTCATTAATTTTCCATCTGCCATCCAGGGCTTGCGGGTATCGCCCCACCAATTATACAGGTGACTTTCTCCTGCAGGAATTGGATTATAACATACGCCTTTTACAGTAAAAGGTTCCCCATCTACAATAAGTTGATAAACACCTGCGTCTTGTTTGATGTAGGCTTTTCCTTTTTTGGCAAGCTTCATTAACACAGTGGTACTTACTCCAATTAACACCGCCAAAATTGCTATTAAAACACCTGCTATTATTTTTTTATTGGTACTTTTAGTAACCATGGTGCGCTCCTATTTATTCATACTTGATATCGTCAAGATAAAAGACTAGTCCGTCTATGTTATCATCAGCGGTGGTTGATAAGCAAAAACCCCCGATTATGTGTGACATATCCAAACCGGTTAAATCGATTTCATACTGTTTCCATTCCTGCGTAAGCATTGCAGGGCCAATTCCGGCACTGGCTGAATCTGAAAACTCACCAGTTATACCGCCCATTTTAAATTCTGCGATTATTTCTCCGCCTTTTTCTCCTCTTGCCCAAAAAGTAAGCTTGGTAGCGCCTGATAGATCAAAGCCTGCCCTCCTTGAGCCCCAGTTATTAGCCGGATTTTGCCAGTATATACCAATCCATCCAGCACCCTGTGAGCGCCTTGGAAGCTGCTCTATTCTTATACAGGTTGTTCCTGAATAAGGATTCCCCATATGCATATCATTGAATTTGATATCACCGTAATCACCCATCCAACCTGATGGAATATAGTGATTATTTGGTGAACGCCTGTCAGTATACACGTTAAAACCTTTAAAATCTGTCTTTGCTTGAGTAGCTGCTTTTTCTTCCAGCTCCTCAATTACTACCTCTTTTTTCTTAGCACAGCCTGTTAAGGCTACCGCAGCTGCCAATGTAACCACAAATACAGCTGATACAAGTAAAATTAGATTCTTCTTCATTTTTTGCTCCTTTCATTATGTTTAAAGTGAAGCTATATGTTACCAAAATCTTCCTAAAGGGTCAAGTATAATTCTAAATATTTCTATATATATCACCTCCTAATTATTATGCCCTTCGACAGGCTCAGGGCTACGCTGCCTGCGCCATTGCTTCCTGTCTTCTTTGACGCTGTTCTATGACTTCAAATGCTACAGGCGAATGTGCTGGTGTTTCTTCCAACCCCTCAACAAAATATCTTCTTGGCACTTCTTCTCTTTGTGATTCCGCCTTTGCCAGCCGTCTTATTGCCAGAATTCTGCAAACCTGGGCGAAAGTAATATCCGGCTTTTGTGTTTTTAATCTTCTATGTTCTTCTATTACGTCGTCAGTCGTAGCTCTCATAAGCTCTCTTAACATTTCTTCCTGCACTACAGGGTCCTTAAATTCTTCAGGTTGTTTTAAAAGATTGAAGGCCTTCTCCAAATAAGAACCGATTACGCCTCCTGAATTAGCCCATATTCCGGTAAGTCTCTGGCAACGGCCGCCACTTTTCGTCCTTCTTGAACATCTAAGCCATTGAGGCTTAGGCGACTCTGGATAATCGCTTCTTTCACGTTCAGCAAGCGGCTTATTTAATTCTGTACTGGCCTCAGGAGTAGCAGCACCATTAGCTCCGTCGTCTTCAAATGCTGCCTTGATCTTATCAGCATTTTGTATATGAATAACATCTTCTGTAGCGCAGAGTGCAATTCTATCAACATTAAGCTCTAAACCCTCTTCGTTGGTAATATTCCTTGCGCCGGGAAAATGAACCACAGAACCTGTTTTTTCTCTATGCTTTAATAATTCTAGTATATTCAGGCCGTCGGGATTAAAAACTCCGCCGTCAATATCTGTAAGGGAAACTACCTTGGCACCTGCGTTATATAGCATCAACGCATAAGAGGCCCCTACCTTCCCGGCTCCATGAATACTCACGGTCATATCCTTAAAATTGCTCACCTCTGCAAATTCATCTCTCATTAACTCCAGGTGTCTTTCCGCACAATAAAATATACCCCTTCCTGTAGCTCCTGTTCTCACAAAAGCGCCTCCTCTTTCAAGGGACTTGCCTGTTACTAAACCAAGATGTGGCCCGTCATATCTATCCAGCATCGGGGTTGATAAAGGGTTCTGTTGCACTAATCTTCTTAATTCTTCAACCGAGCCCAAAGGTTCTGATAAATCAGCATCAGCAATTATGCCTTTTTCATAAAGCGCCTCTAATGCTCCTTCCTCCATGTAATCGCAATCAAAGCTCCCAACATTTTGATCTCCGGCGGGTTTATCTTTTGAAATATCTAAAATTCCACTCATAATCTGCTGATAACCATAATCTCTTGCTATCCGGGCCTTTTCGATTCCTTCTTTATCCAGTTCTTTTATATCAGGCACTGCTATAACTCCTTTTGAACCTCCAAGGCCCTGCCTTAGAATACTAATTATTAATTGTCTTTGTGCTCTTGAGGAGTATTCAGTCCTTTCTGCAATTTCGACAAACTTTTTTCTGTATTCTTTAGCTTTTTCAGATTGAAGGCACAGCGCGCATTTCCACGTCATCCACCAGGCAAGGGCATAACTCATACTTGGATTGGCACCTTCACGCTCCCTAACGCCACCTGCCGCCGGGCCTAAGGCAGTGTTCCAAACCACCCTATAGGCTTCCGTTGCTGGGGCGGCAATATCAAACTTCTCCACCACTTCTGGGGTGCTTAGTCTTTCTACTATCTGCGGTGCAATGGGTTCACCGATCTCTTCCATAAGATCCACGGTATTGTTAAATTGACGCTTGGCATCCTT